>WLWD01001338.1_pt1 | contig 225883 bp, 181 predicted proteins | sample 6712731 | NCBI WGS metagenome assembly WLWD01 (sample SAMN12718690, study PRJNA576275) | sponge metagenome | isolation source: marine sponge | host: Mycale hentscheli | place: New Zealand: South Island, Marlborough, Capsize Point | collected 2014-11-01 | reverse complement strand
TGGTAAAACGAGGGGTTGCTGGAATCGGCATTGATACATTGAGTCTGGACCACGGCCCATCGAAAACATTTGGAACACATGTTGTTATGCTCAAGGCAAATAAATATCAAGTTGAAAATATGGCAAACCTAGATGCCGTACCAGCTATCGGTGCAACTGCCGTTATTGGCGTTCTCCCAATAAAAGGGGGTTCCCAAGCTCAAGCCCGAATTTTTGCGCTAATTCCATAAACTACCTTTTGCTGCTTACAGCCCTAATCGATTCTAAGGGCTGTAAGCTTTTTGCTTAAAGTTTAGTGGGTACAGTGAATGACTATCTTTTGGGCGGCTGAGCGCTAGTGTTTCGATAAAGCGTGCTGACTAATTCGGGCACTCCATAATGGGGCCACGAGCCCGCGTGACCTAGTGTGGTGGAACTCGATATCCAATGGAATCTGCTTTACAGGTGGCAAGAAACGCTGATGAGAAAGGGAGACACTGCTTTTAACGGGGCGGGAAGAAAGCCGGTGAACAGCTTCGGTGAGCTTGCCCAACTCAAGAAAGAGTTGGCGTAGGTGAAGATGGAAAGGGGTATTCTGAAAAAGCGGCGGTGTATTTTGCTCAGAAACTCAAGTGAAATATACGCTTATTTAGCAACATCAACGTAAGTTTCCCGTGTTTTGGCTTTGTACGATGCTGAAAGTCAGTCGGTCAGACTACTATAGCTGGGTTGATCGGCCTGACAGCGCGCGTCGGGTGACCGCCAATTGCTTTCTCTGTTTAGACGAAATGTAATCGCCGCCAATAAGGGGGTAGCTGGGCTGGAGCGAGAAATAAAAAAATAGGCAGTCTTAACAGACTGCCCGTTCAAATACACAGTACTTATTAGAGATTTAGAAAGTATAGTTGACTCGAAATTTAACGAGTGTTTGATCATTAGCAACTGAATCAGCTTCTGCTATACCGACATTAATGGAAGCGCTCGCATTTTCAACACCCATGAAATCACTAAACAAATAACGTCCGTAAATAACACTCGCAGAATCTCCACCTTCGTCCTCTGAATTGGTATATCCAATACCGATGTTTCCAGACTCAAGGTTTATGTTGTAGGAAGTGTTTTCCCAGCTTGTTGTGCCGCCTGACTCGGCTTCACCATTAGCATAATTCATTTTCAATGGTAGTGTAATCTGAGGTCTGTAATTTAGCTTTCTATTGCAGCTTCGCTATTGGCTTTGGCGGAGTGAACGTAGCGAACGAAGCCAAAGCCGGTTTTTCAGGCTTTAGTATTGAATGTTGAGCCATCAAGTCGTTCCATGTTTGTGACTTACGCAAATGTGGAGACAACCTGATTACCCTAACCTATATGAAGTAGTGATGGAACAATTGATTCAACATGGCCCCCAGGCATTTCGTGATGTCATTACCGCGATGATGAATCAGGCCATGCAGATCGAACGATCCCAGTTTCTGGGTGCGGTGCCCCATGAACGCAGTGATAATCGCCGTGGCCATGCCAATGGATTCAAACCCAAACTGGTGGACACGACCCTTGGGACGTTAAATCTGTCGATACCCAAGACGCGTAATCACGGTGAGTCCGGGTTTTACCCGCACAGTCTGGAACAGGGACGACGCAGTGAGCGCGCGTTGATGCTGTGTGTGGCTCAGATGTACGTTAGTGGTGTCAGTACGCGCCGTGTGGAGAAGGTACTGGATCTGTTCGGTATTGAGAAAATATCTTCGACTCAGGTGTCCCGTGCAACGGCTTTGCTGGACGATGCCTTGTCAGTATGGCGGGATCGTGGTCTTGGCGAGATACGTTATCTGGTACTGGATGCGCGTTACGAACGGGTCAGGATGGATCATGAGGTGGTGGATGCCGCGGTGCTCAGTGCGGTGGGAATACTACCGGATGGTCGACGAAGCGTACTGGGTGTGCAGATTGCCACCAGTGAAGCCGAGATCAACTGGCGGGAGTTTTTACAGTCGTTGGTGAAACGAGGCATGCATGGCATCACTTACATTGCCAGTGATGATCACGCGGGTTTGAAGGCGGCAAGGCGTGCCGTGTTTCCGGGTGTACCGTGGCAACGCTGTCAGTTTCATCTGGCACAGAACGCGATTAATCATGCCCCAACGGCAAAGGTTCGTAGCCGGATTGGTGGCGAATTGCGTTCGGTGTGGAATGCGACGGACGAGGCATCGGCCCTGGCTCAGTTGGAGCAACTGGCGGCCCGTTACGAGTCAGACTGCTCGAAGCTATCGCAATGGCTGCTCGATAACGTTCCTGAAGGATTGACCGTGTTCAATTTACCGGAATCGCATCATCGAAAGATGAGAACGACGAATGGAATTGAGCGTCCGATCCAGCAGGAGATTAAACGGCGAACCCGGATTGTCCGGGTCTTCCCGAACGACGCATCTTTACTCAGGCTTGTCAGTGCCATTCTCGTTGAGATTGACGATGAATGGAGCAATGCCGACAAGCGATATATCGTGTGGAACGACAATAATGACTCAAACTAAACCGAAGTTACAGACGTAGGGTTGCACAATCTGTTAAAGGGCGGCTAGAACATTTATCTATGTAACAACAAAACCGCAAATAACAGCAAATAACAGCAAATAACAGCAAATAACAGCAAATAACAGCAAATAACAGCAAATGGAGCTATATCTGAAAGTGCCCCATTTATTAAATTATAGTAACCTAATAGCTGTGGCGTCAAATAGTTTTCAGTCAAAGATACGCTAAATTTAGTCAAAAATCCGCCAAGTGTGATCTAGTATTGGTTATGTAAATACAGCCTAGCACTTGCCTAGTAGACACTTAGGAGTGGTACTCCTGCTCTGTTTGTTTCTTACCTTTACTCTTTCGAGTGAACTCAGAAAAGGCTGATATTGGTGCTGTAGGTCGGACAATTTTAACGGTAGTGTAATCTGAGGTCTGTAATTTAGCTTTCTATTGCAGCTTCGCTATTGGCTTTGGCGGAGTGAACGTAGAGAGCGAAGCCAAAGCCGGTTTTTCAGGCTTTAGTATTGAATGTTGAGCCATCAAGTCGTTCCATTTTTGTGACTTACGCAAATGTGGAGACAACCCAATGACCCAACCTGATTACCCTAACCTATATGAAGTAGTGATGGAACAATTGATTCAACATGGCCCGCAGGCATTTCGTGATGTCATTACCGCGATGATGAATCAGGCCATGCAGATCGAACGATCCCAGTTTCTGGGTGCCGCCCCTCACGAACGCAGCAACGACCGTCAGGGCCATGCCAATGGATTCAAACCCAAACTGGTGGACACGACTCTTGGGACACTGAATTTGTCGATACCCAAGACCCGTAACCACGGTGAGTCCGGGTTTTATCCACAGTGTCTGGAACAGGGACGGCGTAGTGAACGTGCTTTGATGCTGTGTGTGGCAAAGATGTACATCAGCGGGGTCAGTACTCGTCGTGTGGAGAAGGTGCTGGATCTGTTTGGTATTGAGAAGATCTCCTCCACTCAGGTGTCTCGTGCGACGGCCCTGCTGGACGATGCTCTATCGGTTTGGCGTGACCGGGCCCTTGGAGAGATTCGGTATCTCGTACTGGATGCGCGTTACGAACGGGTCAGGATGGATCATGAGGTGGTGGATGCGGCGGTGCTCAGTGCGGTGGGTATATTGCCGGATGGCAGACGCAGTGTACTGGGCGTGCAGATCGCGACCAGTGAAGCGGAGATCAACTGGCGGGAGTTTTTACAGTCTCTGGTAAAACGGGGGATGCACGGCATCATCTACATTGCCAGTGATGACCACGCGGGCCTCAAAGCAGCGAGACGTGCTGTGTTTCCGGGGGTACCGTGGCAGCGTTGTCAGTTCCACCTGGCACAAAATGCGGTCAATCATGCGCCGACAGCAAAGGTTCGTAGTCGGATTGGTGGTGAACTGCGTTCGGTGTGGAATGCGACGGACGAGGCATCTGCCCGCGCTCAGTTGGAGCAACTGGCGGCCCGTTACGAGTCAGATTACTCAAAGCTGTCGCAATGGCTGCTCGATAACGTTCCTGAAGGACTGACGGTGTTCAATTTACCGGAGTCGCATCATCGAAAGATGAGAACGACGAATGGAATTGAGCGTCCGATCCAGCAGGAGATTAAACGGCGAACCCGGATTGTCCGGGTCTTCCCGAACGACGCATCTTTACTCAGGCTTGTCAGTGCCATTCTCGTTGAGATTGACGATGAATGGAGCAATGCCGACAAGCGATATATCGTGTGGAACGACAATAATGACTCAAACTAAACCGAAGTTACAGACGTAGGGTTGCACAATCATTTTAACTTCCAAAGATCTCAGCATAACGTCGCGAGCGAAGAAAAGGCAAGCCTATTTCTAACAACGTATTTTAAAGTGCGGCAATTATGCTGAGCTCTCCTCCAGTTATCCGAATAGTTTGATATAGCTGCAACTTGAAGGAGTTGGAGAAATGGTGTCTTACAATACAAATTTCCATTCAATCTTTATCAAAGAGAGTTGGGGCAAGTGAATCCAAGGCCATCCGGTTTTGCCGCTCTTTCGGCGCCAGTGGTTTTAGGAATTTAAACTAGAGTTAGCGAAAAACCTAGGTAGTGAGAATGCTTTTTACATAGAGGTGTGTTCTGTAGTTATTGACTGTGAATTGCTATCGAAAAAATTACCGATTTAGCTGTGGCGTTACTAGTGCGGGCCTCAAGGAACAGCGTGATTTCTTCAAGGCGTTATCGAAATATCAAAGTTCTTAAGTTAGCTAATGCGAAGTTAACAACTATTAAACCTAGCGCTCGAGCTATCCTAGTTGAGTCCCTAATTTTAGCGAAAGTTTAACAGTGGTAATGAAGCCCAAAACTGGATTACTCTTAAAATTCGAATGTTTAGAAAGCACGAGAGGGTATTTTTCCTGCATCATAGAGACCCTGTATAATGTTGTAACTGACATAATGATCAAGCTTCAAAGATACAAATGGATTGTCCCGGAGTGAAATTGGGGGCTTAAATTAAAGAACAGTGTTTGAGTTTGTTTCTTGATTCAGAAGGAGGGATTCAACTGGTTTTGACTATGTCCGTCTTAGCCATGTTTGATGTAAGATACAAAAATAACCCAAATTTAACAATAAGATGATGAAATTGTACGTAATTTTGTCGGTATCGTATTTGCGATTTTTTCAGGATTCAACGATATTTTCGAGGCACAAACAACCAATCATTAGCTTTTGGAGGCAAATGTGAAACTAATTCGTAAAACGGCTCTTACCCTCGCACTCGGCGTCGCTACTGCAGCGTCAGCGTCGGCTGCTGAGCTTACAATCGCGATCGTGAACAACGGTCATATGATCAATATGCAGAAGGTTGCAGAAGCCTATACTGCAGAGACTGGCACAAAATTGAACTGGGTGTCGCTTGAAGAAGGTGTTTTGCGTGAGCAGGTAACTTCTGATACGGCAACCGGTGGCGGTCAATATGATGTCATCAACATTGGTATGCAGGAAGCGCCTATCTGGGGTGCTGCAGGCTGGATCGAGCCATTGAATTTCGGTGAAGCCTATGACATAGACGACATGCTGCCTGCAATCCGCAACGGACTATCCCATGAGGGTACGCTCTATGCTGCACCATTTTATGGTGAGTCTTCCATGGTGATGTATCGCAAAGATCTAACCGATGCTGCAGGTGTATCAATCACGGACAACGATTCTTGGGACAACATCAAGGCGGCGGCAGCAGCTATTCACAATCCAGATAGTGGTGTTTATGGCGCATGTCTGCGTGGTAAGCCAGGCTGGGGTGACAACATGGCGTTCATCACTACTGTTGTAAACTCTTTTGGTGGTGCGTGGTTTGACAAAGATATGAAGCCAACAATAGATTCTGATGAGTGGAAAAGTGCTATTAATTTCTACGTTGATTTGTTAGGAAACTATGGTCCTCCAGGATCTGAAGGTAACTCTTTCAACGAAATTCTAGCGCTATACAACGAAGGTAAATGTGGTATGTGGATCGATGCCACTATCGCTGCGTCTTTCCTAGAAGTTGATGGTGTTGCTTACGCACAATCACCTAATGCTGGCAACCCGGTTGGCGCAAACTGGTTGTGGGCTTGGGCGATGGCTGTGCCTGCAGGATCACCAAACGCAGAAGAATCTAAGAAGTTCATCGAGTGGGCAACTTCAAAAGATTACATCAAAGCAGTAGCTGATCATGCTGATTTTGGTTGGGGTAAAGTTCCAACTGGTACACGTGCATCCACCTACGCTTATGCTGAGTTCCAAGCAGTTGCAGGTTTCGCAGCCGCTGAAATGGCAGCGATTGAATCTGCAGCGCCCGGAGCTACCGACATGAAGCCATATGTTGGCGTTCAGTTTGCTGCTATTCCGGAATTTCCAGAGGTTGGTAGTGCGGTTGCGCAAGAAATGGCGGCAGCGCTATCAGGTGCTAAATCAGTAGACGAGGCACTTGCGGCGTCCCAAAAAGCGGCTGCAGCGATCATGAGTGAAGCTGGCTACTAAGTTCTAGCAAGTAATAAATGGCCCGGTGGCAATCTATCGGGCCATTTTAACTAAACCCTCTCAATATTCTCTTTGCCATGGAATTATTGAACAGCTTTGTGAATCAATTTATCTCAACCCATTGGATTGGCTACCCATCAGTCCTTAGACCACCGACCATCATACGATTTTTCATGCAGTTTCTCAGGGTTTAAGGAATAATGTCTAAGAGAACACTTCCCCGCTTACTACAAACGCCCGCTGTGGTGCTCCTACTGTTGTGGATGTTGGTTCCACTTGGTATGACACTTTATTTCTCGTTCATTCGATATGTTTTGAACAGCTCGCGCAGGCCAGAATGGACGGTTCCAAGCTTGAGTAATTGGCGTGGATTCGGCAATTATGAATACGTTTTATTCAATGCTAAAGACTTTTGGTTTTCCATACAAAACAGCCTTTTCATCGTTGTCAGTATTCTCATATTTACTGTCATTTTGGGTTTAGCCCTTGCGACACTTGTCAATCGTACATTTCCAGGTCGTGGGATGGTGCGAGTGCTCCTCATTTCACCATTTTTCGTCATGCCTGCCGTGAATGCTGTGTTGTGGATTAACATGATTCTTGATCCAGTTTTAGGGCTTAACGGGTTGGCTGTCGAAGGCATAAACGAACTGCTTCGTAATTTGCGAGATTTTCCAGTTCTTGGTGCCTTTTTCTCAATGTGGCCAGAGTTTGAGCCGATGTCTTTTCGCGCCACGCAAACTTCAGCCTATGCTGTCATCATGATGGTGACATGGCAGTGGACGCCATTCGCTGTGCTGATTTTCATGACTTCACTTCAATCTGAAGATGAACAACAAAAAGAAGCGGCGATTCTAGATGGCGCTAATGCCTGGTCGCGCTTTCGTAATTTAACGCTACCTCACCTGGCTCGGCCGATTGCGATTGTGGTAATGATCCAGTCTATTTTTCATCTTTCGCTCTACGCTGAGATTGAAATCGTTAGTCGGGGTAATGGCAACAAGAATCTGCCATACCTCATCGGTGAGTTTACGTCGAACAATATTGGTGCCGCTAGCGCCACCGGTATTTTCGCTGTAATACTGGCGAACATATTGGCCATTTTCTTGCTTCGTATGGTCGGCAAGAACTTGATGGATTAACCCGAAGGACAACGATTCGATATGCCCGTAGTCGCGCAAAACTCAAGGCTTGGAAATATACTATGGCCCACATTAGCCTGGGTTGTGGCACTAATATTTTTCTTTCCGATTTTCTGGATGGTGTTTACCAGTTTTAAAACAGACGCTGATGCAGTGAAGCCAGAGTATTTATTCGTTTTCAAACCAACACTTGAGAACTATATTAATATGACTGAGAACTACGACTATTGGCGTTTCGCAATTAACTCGATAATTACGGCGACTTTCGCGACAACCTTTGCGCTAGTTGTGGGTGTGCCGGCAGCTTATGCTATGGCATTCAATCCCAGTCGACGCACCAAAGATGTTCTTGTCTGGATGTTGTCAACAAAGATGCTGCCAGCTGCTGCAGTACTTTACCCTATGACCTATTTAACGAAGAATTTTCTGCAGATCTTCGATACACATTTTTTGATCATTCTGGTGCTCTGCCTTATCAACTTACCCATTGTGATCTGGATGCTCTTTACCTACTTTAAGGAAATTCCAAAGGAAATTATTGAGGCAGGAAAAATGGATGGTGTGAGTATCTGGGGAGAAATTAAAGACATATTGATTCCCCTCGCATGGGGCGGTATCGCATCAACAGCACTTTTGTGTTTTATTTTTTGTTGGAATGAAGCCTATTGGACTGTTCGACTGACCACGACTGATGCAGCCACGCTATCCAAGTTAATCGAAGGTAACCGGGCGCCAGAAGGTTTGTTTTTCGGCCGCCTTTCAGCAGTGTCGACGGCAGCGGTTGGCCCTATTGTCGTCCTGGGTTGGTTTTGTCAAAAGCAGTTGGTGCGTGGTTTGACTTTCGGAGCGGTCAAGTGAACGCCAATACTCGAATCGGAATCGATAGCGAAAACGTTCTCCGCTTTTCTTTACACGAAAAGTCTTAGCGTTGGGGTCGTAGAATTTATGTCGATTATTGAACCTGAAATAGAAAAGGTCGATCGAAGCATGCGATCGATACGGTATCTCGAACATGGATGGCCTACTGACTTATGTCGGTGGCATTCCCATGAGGAATATGAACTTCATCTTGTGGTAGAAACACGAGGCAAGGCTTTTGTAGGCGACTATATCGGCGATTTCAAAGCCGGTGATCTGTTCATGACAGGGCCCAATTTACCTCACAACTGGATTACCGACCAGGTATGGTCGAAACAGGTTGTCATAAGAGATATGTTGATACAGTTTAGCCACGAAAGTGTCGGAAAACTCGCAGAAGGCTTTCCCGAATTTTCACAAGTTTTGCTAATGCTCAAACTAGCGCAATCTGGTATCTTTTTTCAGGGATTTAATCCGACCTTTGCGCGAGGGCATATGGAATCCATTCGCGATAACAAAGGGGCAGAACGTATTCTCGCTTTTGTTCGATTTTTGGTCCGATTGAATGAACATGCAGAAAAGAAAACACTATCGGTCACAAAGTTGATACAACCCGAAGGTGGTAGTAAACAGGCCCGTATTGCAGAGGTAGTAGATCATATTACAAAGAAATTCTACGAAGGTATATCAGTTGCTCAGGCCGCCGAAATGGCCAATATGACGGAGATTACTTTTAGCAGAAACTTCCAAGCGGTGACTGGTCATAGCTTTGTTGATTTTTTGAATCGTATCCGCATCGGGCAAGCATGCGGGATGCTCTTTGCGTCGGATAATCAAATCACATCGATTGCACAGGAAGCAGGGTTTAAAAGCCTTGCGAACTTTAACCGGCATTTCCTCAAACTAAAGGGTATGACGCCGTCAGAATATCGTGAAATCGCGCGCAAAGACCTTGCACCAAGGAGGGCATATGACTAGCGTAGCAGTCCAGAGCACAGCAATCAGTGAGATTGCCACGACCGTTTATGACCGATCTTCTTGCCAGATCGGTGTTGTTCATTTGGGGTTCGGCGCTTTTCACCGAGCGCACCAGGCAGTCTATCTAGATGACTATATGGATCAGACAGGAGATCTGAGATGGGGGGTCGCGGCAGTAAATCTTCGAGAATCCGAGGCGTCACATTTTAAAAACGCCGAAGAGGACATCAAGCGGCATGATGGGTTTTTTTTGAAAACATATTCGCCAGATGGAGAGGTCACTCGGCGTCGCGTACGCAGCCATGTGTACTTTTCTGATTGGAGCATAGCCAAACAAGAGTGCGAAGGGCTGCTTGCACTACCCTCTGTTCACATGGTGACTATAACTGTGACAGAAAGTGGCTATTACACCGACCCTAACGGACGGTTGGATCTTGAAGACCCAACAATCAAAGCCGAGGTGTCGGGAGATTTTTGTGAAAGTGTTTATGCCTATTTACGAAATGCATTAATCAAACGTATTGCTGCGGTGGATGCGCCATTGACTATCGCTTGTTGTGACAATATCCGCCAGAACGGCAAAATGCTGCGCAACAACCTGCTCACCTATTTGGTGGCTTGTGATCAATCTAACCTAGCTAGCTGGGTTGAAAGTAACGTTACTTTTCCCTGCTCAATGGTAGATCGTATCACACCGCGAAGCCCTACCGAACTCAACACTGAATTTGCAGAGATTGTCGGCAGCCCGGTCACTTCACCTATTATGTCAGAAGCGTTTTCCCAGTGGGTATTTGAATCTCAGACCTTTGCGAATATCCCTGAGTTAGCCAATGTAGGCGTCATCGTTACGGCAGATGTAAATGCTTATGAAGAAACAAAAATCAGGGTTCTGAATGGTGGACACACTGCGCTTGCTTATCTAGCGGCACTGGAAGGTATTGAGACGTTTGATGCGGCTATGCGTGTTCCCCACCTATTAGCGCATTTTCAGAGTTTCGAAACCGAGGAGGTGCTTCCGGCATTGACGCTCGATCTTCCTTTCTCAAAAGCCAACTACTTGAAGGAAATTGTGCAGCGCTTTTCCAATACCGCTATCGGTGACACGGTTGCTCGGATTTGTGCGGATGGTATGGCCAAGTTTCCAATCTTTATTCGCCCGACACTGGAAGGTTGCCTGAATCAGGGAATTATGCCCGTTTACGCAATCCGCAGTATCGCCAGTTGGTATGTTTTCGCTCAACATGTGAATGCAGGCAATATCGGTTTCAAATATGTTGAACCCGCTTGGAACGAATTGCAGGTGTTATTGGGGACAAAAGATTTTCTTACGAATCGCCAATTATGGGGTGAGTTGCCAGTACAGTATCCCGATTTTGTCGAGACTTTACAACGAGAAATCGTAAATATGGAGTTAAAATGGTCGGTCTAACGCTACGCGATGTGCGTAAAAACTACGGTGACGTGCAGGTTATCCATGGAATTAACTTGGACATTATTGATGGTGAGTTTGTTGTCTTTGTAGGACCATCTGGATGTGGGAAATCAACCCTACTACGTATGATAGCGGGGTTAGAGGATATTTCCAGTGGGACAGTTTGTATCGGCGATGTCGAAATGAATGACATTGCGGCCTCCAAGAGGGGGGTTTCAATGGTATTCCAAACTTATGCCCTTTATCCGCATATGACGGTTTATAAAAATATGGCTTTTGGCCTAAAGCAAGCGAATACTCCTCGTGAAGAGATTGAGAAACGGGTGCAGGCAGCCGCTGAAATCCTGCAGATCTCAGAGTATCTGGACCGCACTCCCCGCAATCTGTCAGGTGGGCAGCGCCAGCGGGTAGCAATTGGTCGCGCCATCGTGCGCGATCCGAGTGTGTTTCTGTTTGACGAGCCGCTTTCAAACCTGGATGCCGCTTTGCGCGTTCAAACGCGAAAGGAAATAGCACGTTTGCATGAAAGGCTTAAGACTACAATGATCTACGTGACACATGATCAAGTCGAGGCCATGACTCTCGCCGACAAAATCGTGGTTTTAAGGGACGGACGCATAGCACAAGTTGGATCACCGATCGAGCTTTATGAACGCCCACAAAATGCTTTTGTGGCTCAATTTATTGGTAGCCCAAAGATGAATTTTTTCTCAGCGAGCGATCTTACCTCGGGCGCGAGTTCACTACTTAACAGAGAGCTTTCGGATGACCTTCAGGTGGGAATACGGCCTGAACATCTTTCAATAACTGATTCAGCTAACGCCGTTGTTGAAGGCACACTGGAGCTGGTTGAAAATCTGGGTGAGTACGCATTGATTCATCTACGCACAGCGTCAAACGTTGAGTTTATTGCTAAAGCAGAGAAACCACCGGAAGTACCAAAAGCCTCAACCATCAAATTTGGGGTTAAACCCCCGCTAGCGCACTTTTTCGACTCAAATTCTGGCGCACGATCCGCGTAAGGCATACTTACTTTCGTGCGTGTTTTTCGAGTGTTTACTGCTCTAAACGGTGCAGATACAACAGCGGAAACAACTAGTAATCGCCCTTCATAATCCATTGATTGTGGGTTTGCGCAAGGAGATTAGGGTCAGAGTAAAAACTATTGAAAGTTGGAAAGAATGGAGTTGATTTGACTGTTGATATTTGACTCTTCTGGCCCAAATTGAGACAAATTGGAAATGATAGATCGACCGTGCAATCCTCTTTAAGAGCCAGTTTCTGAATTTTGGCGACGATAAATATCACGGCGAAACGGTCATTCAAACAGGATTATTCTATTCAGCTAACAAGTAAACACTTTTTTAGTATTCTGTTCACTGTGGGACATATGTAAAAACAGTTAGGTCACAGCTAAAGGGAATTCGGGCATCGTGGAGAGCCTCAATTCTATGTTTCGAATGCCTTTGTATATAATTCAAAGCATGAATCTGGAATCTGACAACTTGCTCTCCCACTATACGAGTTTCAAAACTTGTGTGGAACATATTCTACCAACTCAAAATATTCGTTTTAGCTCTGTTTCACAAGTAAATGATCCTAGGGAATCAAGGGAAAAGTTTTCAGGGATTACTTACAAAGGGAATCGTCACGAACATGCATCAGAATTAATGGATGAATACAAGATTGCTAGGGATTACTATGTAAAAATATTCTGCCTTTGTGAACGAGATGAAAACCAAAAATTGGATTTCCGAGGTAGGAGCTATGCATTGCCTAATATGTGGGCATATTATGGTGGCAATCACACGGGCGTATCACTACTTTTTGACAAAAATAAGCTTATAAATAAAATTCCGGCATCCCAATTAATTGCTAGCAATAATATAGTTTACGGTAGTGTACCCTGAGGTCTGTAATTTATTTCTTTAGCGATGTTCGTTTGGCTTAGGCGAAGTGAGCGTAGCGAACGGTAGTGTAATCTGAGGTCTGTAATTTAGCTTTCTATTGCAGCTTCGCTATTGGCTTTGGCGGAGTGAACGTAGAGAGCGAAGCCAAAGCCGGTTTTTCAGGCTTTAGTATTGAATGTTGAGCCATCAAGTCGTTCCATGTTTGTGACTTAAGCAAATGTGGAGGCAACCCAATGACCCAACCTGATTACCCTAACCTATATGAAGTAGTGATGGAACAATTGATTCAACATGGCCCGCAGGCATTTCGTGATGTCATTACCGCGATGATGAATCAGGCCATGCAGATCGAACGATCCCAGTTTCTGGGTGCGGTGCCCCATGAACGCAGTGATAATCGCCGTGGCCATGCCAATGGATTCAAACCCAAACTGGTGGACACGACTCTTGGGACACTGAATTTGTCGATACCCAAGACCCGTAACCACGGTGAGTCCGGGTTTTATCCACAGTGTCTGGAACAGGGACGGCGTAGTGAACGTGCTTTGATGCTGTGTGTGGCAAAGATGTACATCAGCGGGGTCAGTACTCGTCGTGTGGAGAAGGTGCTGGATCTGTTTGGTATTGAGAAGATCTCCTCCACTCAGGTGTCTCGTGCGACGGCCCTGCTGGACGATGCTCTATCGGTTTGGCGTGACCGGGCCCTTGGAGAGATTCGGTATCTCGTACTGGATGCGCGTTACGAACGGGTCAGGATGGATCATGAGGTGGTGGATGCGGCGGTGCTCAGTGCGGTGGGTATATTGCCGGATGGCAGACGCAGTGTACTGGGCGTGCAGATCGCGACCAGTGAAGCGGAGATCAACTGGCGGGAGTTTTTACAGTCTCTGGTAAAACGGGGGATGCACGGCATCATCTACATTGCCAGTGATGACCACGCGGGCCTCAAAGCAGCGAGACGTGCTGTGTTTCCGGGGGTACCGTGGCAGCGTTGTCAGTTCCACCTGGCACAAAATGCGGTCAATCATGCGCCGACAGCAAAGGTTCGTAGTCGGATTGGTGGTGAACTGCGTTCGGTGTGGAATGCGACGGACGAGGCATCTGCCCGCGCTCAGTTGGAGCAACTGGCGGCCCGTTACGAGTCAGATTACTCAAAGCTGTCGCAATGGCTGCTCGATAACGTTCCTGAAGGATTGACCGTGTTCAATTTACCGGAGTCGCATCATCGAAAGATGAGAACGACGAATGGAATTGAGCGTCCGATCCAGCAGGAGATTAAACGGCGAACCCGGATTGTCCGGGTCTTCCCGAATGAGGCATCTTTACTCAGGCTTGTCAGTGCCATTCTCGTTGAGATTGACGATGAATGGAGCAATGCCGACAAGCGATATATCGTGTGGAACGACAATAATGACTCAACCTAAACCGAAGTTACAGACGTAGGGTTGCACAATCTAGCGAACGAAGCCAAAGCCGGTTTTTCTGGATTAGGTGTTGAATGTTGAGCCATCAAGTCGTTCCATGTTTGTGACTTAAGCAAATGTGGAGGCAACCCAATGACCCAACCGGATTACCCTAACCTATATGAAGTAGTGATGGAACAATTGATTCAACATGGCCACCAGGCTTTTCGTGATGTCATTACCGCGATGATGAATCAGGCCATGCAGATTGAGCGGTCTCAGTTTCTGGGTGCCGCCACTCACGAACGCAGCAACGACCGTCAGGGCCATGCCAATGGATTCAAACCCAAACTGGTGGACACGACTCTTGGGACACTGAATTTGTCGATACCCAAGACCCGTAACCACGGTGAGTCCGGGTTTTATCCACAGTGTCTGGAAGATTGTGCAACCCTACGTCTGTAACTTTGATTTAGGTTGAGTCATTATCGTCGTTCCACACGATATATCGCTTGTCGGCATTGCTCCATTCATCGTCAATCTCGACGAGGATGGCACTGACAAGCCTGAGTAAAGATGCCTCATTCGGGAAGACCCGGACAATCCTGGTTCGCCGTTTAATCTCCTGCTGGATCGGACGCTCAATTCCATTCGTCGTTCTCATCTTTCGATGATGCGACTCCGGTAAATTGAACACCGTCAGTCCTTCAGGAACGTTATCGAGCAGCCATTGCGACAGCTTTGAGTAATCTGACTCGTAACGGGCCGCCAGTTGCTCCAACTGAGCGCGGGCCGATGCCTCGTCCGTCGCATTCCACACCGAACGCAGTTCACCACCAATCCGACTACGAACCTTTGCTGTCGGCGCATGATTGACCGCATTTTGTGCCAGGTGGAACTGACAACGCTGCCACGGTACCCCCGGAAACACAGCACGTCTCGCTGCTTTGAGGCCCGCGTGGTCATCACTGGCAATGTAGATGATGCCGTGCATCCCCCGCTTTACCAGAGACTGTAAAAACTCCCGCCAGTTGATCTCCGCTTCACTGGTCGCGATCTGCACGCCCAGTACACTGCGTCTGCCATCCGGCAATATACCCACCGCACTGAGCACCGCCGCATCCACCACCTCATGATCCATCCTGACCCGTTCGTAACGCGCATCCAGTACGAGATACCGAATCTCTCCAAGGGCCCGGTCACGCCAAACCGATAGAGCATCGTCCAGCAGGGCCGTCGCACGAGACACCTGAGTGGAGGAGATCTTCTCAATACCAAACAGATCCAGCACCTTCTCCACACGACGAGTACTGACCCCGCTGATGTACATCTTTGCCACACACAGCATCAAAGCACGTTCACTACGCCGTCCCTGTTCCAGACACTGTGGATAAAACCCGGACTCACCGTGGTTACGGGTCTTGGGTATCGACAAATTCAGTGTCCCAAGGGTCGTGTCCACCTGTTTGGGTTTGAATCCATTGGCATGGCCCTGACGGTCGTTGCTGCGTTCGTGAGGGGCGGCACCCAGAAACTGGGATCGTTCGATCTGCATGGCCTGATTCATCATCGCGGTAATGACATCACGAAATGCCTGCGGGCCATGTTGAATCAATTGTTCCATCACTACTTCATATAGGTTAGGGTAATCCGGTTGGGTCATTGGGTTGCCTCCACATTTGCTTAAGTCACAAACATGGAACGACTTGATGGCTCAACATTCAACACCTAATCCAGAAAAACCGGCTTTGGCTTCGTTCGCTACGCTCACTTCGCCTAAGCCAAACGAACATCGCTAAAGAAATAAATTACAGACCTCAGGGTACACTACCATACCACGTAAAGACAGGCCTTGAATCAAGCCTCTCGAAATGGTCTCTCGTTCTGATAGGGATAGTGATTGTGTAGATCGTTTGCGGATAGCGGGTCTAATTCCACCTGCAGCTTCGAACTGAAATGCAATGGATGAGTGTCCCCTATCAAATAATCGTGCGATCGCATGTAAAGTATCACCCTTTGCCCATCGATCCCACATTAACGCTCTTTGCTCTGCTGAATAATATATTCTGGTTCTTTGTTTCATTCTTACACTCTACCTTTTAAACTAATGATAAAGTGTTGCGATGACCTGTTGAACTCACCGCCAAACTCGGACGGTCGGAAAACGTGTTTTAGCTGTAATGTGACAATACATTTGGTGGATAGGGGTTCCAAGGATTAAAGTGGGGTGGGCTAGTTGCTCTGGGACTCTGAAAATCGTCGATGTTTCCTCAAAGATTACCGCACCGCTCAAGTCGCATCAATGGAAGCCGTGTCATCGGTCCAGTGATGGAATAATGGCTTCTCCAGATACTGCAATTTCTTCTAGATTCTCTCTAGGGCCTCCTCGGTCAATGACTAAGAAGTCCCTTTGTTCATCCAGCACGAGCTGAAAATGATGCCAAGTGTTCTTATGCAGGTTAACGCCTTGTCTGCCATTGGTGATAAATAAAGTGAGGTCTTCTGGTGTCAAACTATCGCCTGGGTTACCGACCAAAACAAGAAATGCGGCATTGTCCACGGTATCACCGTTGCCCATGGGGATAAATGATTGGCTGCCTAGCGGGTGTCTCTCCATTTTTTGAATGCGGTGGGGCAGTGTAATGGGATTAGTGCGAAACACATTCACGATGGGCTTTCCGCCTTGATCCAACGTGTCGATAGTACACAGATCATGGAAGCGGGTGGTTAATCCTTCGTTAATAGGGAATTGTTTTGCATTTTCCAACTCAATTACTTCACCAAATGGTGCAAACGTTTCGGCAGTGAGTGGATTAATTGTGAGTTCCAAATGGGTTCTCCATTGCTTGAGGATGGGTTGTTATCAGGTATGCTTAGCTTTTTGATATCTCAGCCATGGTTTCGCCCCGCGGGGGAGGAAAAGTCATCGCTACATGTCAGCATTTGTGAGCTGAGGTTAGGTTCCCCTTCGACGTGGAAAAGTCTCTCATAGTGGGAAATGGTTTATCCAATGGTTAGCAATATCAATTCGTCTGGTTAACCAGACGCTGTCTTTTTGGGTGATGTAATCGAGAAAACGAGCGAGCGCTGCTGCTCTTCCGGGTCTTCCTACCAATCGGCAATGCAGCCCGACCGACATCATTTTTGGTGACGTCTCTCCTTCTTCGTATAACAAGTCAAACGTGTCTTGCAAGTATTGATAAAATTGGTCGCCGCTATTGAAGCCTTGGGGAGTGGCAAATCTCATGTCGTTCACATCCAATGTATAAGGGACGATTAGCTGCGGCTTACTGTAATTCGTCATCCAATAAGGCAGCTCGTCCGCATAGCTATCAGCGCTGTAAACAAAGCCGCCATGCTCAGCGGTTAATCGATGAGTGTTGGGGCTGGTCCGTCCAAGATAAAGTCCTTCGGGTTTTTTGCCGGTGATTGTTTCATGGATTTCCAAAGCCTGCTGTAAATGTTCAAGTTCGTTCTGCTCCGGCATGAACTGGTAGTCGATCCAACGATATCCATGGCTGGCGATTTCCCAGTCCGATTTCAGCATGGCGTCGACTGCAGATTGATTACGTTGCATAGCCATGGCCACGGCGAAAACAGTGACGGGTATTTGACGTTCCGTGAATAAGCGATGCAGGCGCCAAAAGCCAGATCGTGAACCGAATTCATAGATCGACTCCATATTGAAATGACGCGTATTTGAATACGACTGGGCGCCTACTATCTCTGATAGGAATGCTTCAGACCCCTGATCGCCGTGTAAGACATTATTCTCACCTCCCTCTTCGTAGTTAATAACAAATTGCACAGCAACTCGTGCATTGTTCGGCCATTGGGGGTTAGGTGGCTGGTCTGCGTAACCAACCATGTCTCTTGGATAGCTCATTCTTTTTTTTCTTTTTTCTTTTTTGGTTGATTTTATTGTTTGCCGATAGCCTATTGGGTTTTGTCGTTTGACTGCGAAATAAACCAATTTGCAACCTGTTGCCTTTCTTCACCAGTCATTTTAGTGAGATTGCCGATCGGCATGGTTTTTGTGGTTACGCTGGCATTATGGATTCGTTGGGCATTGATTTCGATATCTCTGGGGGTATCGAAAACTAACCCTTGGGGCGGCGCGCTAAAGCCTGGTTGAGTGGGAGTCGTGGAGTGACAACTCCCACAACGGGATTGAATGATAGGGAAAATATCTGCTGTGGTAGTGGATATGTCCAGCCCATTGCCCCTATCGAATACCGGAGGTGCGGTGAGCCACATTAGATAGGTGATGGCAACGAATGATACCGGGAGTATCCACCACAGCGACTTGATGGTGTGTCGTACATTAAAATAGTGACGAACGGCAATACCAATCAGGGAGATAGCGATCAGAATCAGCCAATTCCAATGATGACCATAGGTACTTGGAAAATGACTGCTTACCATGATGAATAAGACAGGCAGGGTGAGATAATTGTTATGTCTCGAACGCAATAACCCGTTTTGACCATGGATGGGATCCAATGGTCGTTTCTCCTTTAACGCTGAAACCATTTCTTTTTGTGCTGGAATGATGACGAAAAAGACATTGGCAACCATCACAGTACCGATTGCGGCTCCAACATGGAGATACGCGCCACGTCCACTAAAAACTTCGCTCAGTAAAAGGGACAACAGGCCGAAGTAGGTGAAAATTAATATTCCCAGAAACAGCGGGTACTGCTTCAGGGTCGATTTACAAAGTAGGTCATAAATGAACCAAGAAATACCAATGGCGGTGATTCCAAGTATGATGGCCTTTGCGGGTGTTAGGTTTGAGATGGATGGATTGATCAGAAACAGCTCCGCATTGAAATAATAAACAATGATAAGCAACGTAAATCCGCTCAGCCAAGTGGTATAAGCTTCCCATTTAAACCAGTGTAGGTTATCTGGTAGCGTCTCGGGGCCGTGTTTGAACTTTTTGAGATAGTAAAATCCGCCGCCGTGCACTGCCCAGAGGTGTCCCGCTATGCCATCTTCCTGAGGCGCCTTACGGTTCAGGTTGTTTTCCAGCCAGTTAAAGTAAAAGGAAGCGCCAATCCACGCGATACCAACAATCACGTGAATCCATCTGACGAGCAGATTTAACCATTCATGAATATGTCCTTCCATTATGTTATCTCGTTAATCTGTGGTTGTTATTCATTGTTTGCGAGGGTACTTTTCACGTTATTGCCGCTGTTCGATTCACTGTTGTCTAGTCCACAGATTCGCAATACCATCATGGTCAGAGATTCGGCTTGTCGACGATAGTCTTCCCGGGTCAGTTGAGATTTCTGATAAACCGATCTAATTTGTATTTCTGATTGAGCATAGTGTTGCGTGCTAGCCCAGATAAGAAAAATCAGATGAAAAGAGTCAACGGGTCTGATCTTTCCACTTTTGATCCATTGGTTAATGACCTCCGCACGATCATGGGTCCATTGAGTCATTCGGTTTTTCAGATAATCACTTAGGTTCGGTCCACCATAGAGAATTTCGCTGGTGAAAATACGAGTGGCTTGAGGATGTAAACGAGTGAATTCCACTTTCTTTTTTACGAAAGCGCTTAAAACTATTTTTGGGTTGTCATCCGCACTGATGGGTGGAAACGTTTGGTCCCAGAGTCCAATGATGCGTTCAAGTACCGCATTGTACAAGCCCTGTTTCCCGGAAAAATAGTAATGCACATTGGCTTTAGGGACGCCAGCCAAATCTGCGATGCTTTGCATTCTAGCTCCCCCGAAGCCCCTACGCTCGAACTCCTTTTCTGCGGCGTGTAATATGGCTTCGCGCTTTTGGGTGCCGATGGCACTGATTTTTCGCTGTTTTAAAAGCACCATTGATGCCTGAGCGACTAATGGTTAGATGCGTAATGGGATAACTCTTCGAGTAGATCCTGTTTGCGTTGCTGAGTCGTAAATGTGGATTCGATGCTATTTTTGGCTAATGTAATGATGTCCTCTTTTCCTAAATTAAGTGAGTCGACAATCGCATAATAGTTCTCATTCATGTATCCGCCAAAGTAAGCGGGATCATCTGAGTTGACCGTCGCCCGTAACCCATGATCAAGCATCTTCTTGATGGGGTGATCTTCCATACTGTCTACTACACATAAACGGGTATTTGATAAAGGGCATACTGTGAGAGGGAGCTTTGTCTGGGCGAGTTCCCTAATCAGTTGTGGATCATCTAGTGCGTTGTTTCCGTGATCAATTCGATCCACTTGGAGTAATTCAATGGCTTCACGAACATATTGTGACGGCCCTTCTTCCCCAGCGTGTGCCACACATTTATATCCCTGTGCTCGGGCCAAAGTGAATACTCGTTCAAACTTGGAAGGTGGATGTCCCAACTCTGATGAATCGAGGCCAACACCGACGATGAGATCTTTATAAGGACGAGCGGCTTCCAATGTGTCCATGGCATCCTGTTCATCTAGATGACGTAGGAAACACATGATTAATTCTGAGGTCATGCCAAATTCCGTTTGTGCCTGTTTTAGTGCTTCGCTGATACCGTTGACCACCGTCGAAAAACTCACTCCTCTGGGTAAATGGCCTTGCGGGTCGAAAAAAATTTCGCTGTGCCTAACGTTCTGTTGGTGTGACTTTTCGAGGTATTTCCAAGTAAGATCAAAAAAATCCTGCTCGGTCTGTAAGACGTTCATTCCCTGATAATAAATATCGAGAAAGTCCTGAAGTCGGGTAAATTGATAGGCCTCTCGAAGTGATTCTATGGAATCATAGGGTAGATCAACGCCATTACGTTGGGCGAGTTTAAACATCAGCTCGGGTTCAAACGTTCCTTCGATATGACAGTGCAATTCAACTTTTGGGAGTGCGTCAATGAATGTTTTCATTTTGAGGTCTGATTATGATCTATCGCCGCTCCGAATTCGCGTTAATGGGAACGGTGAGTATCAGGATGATTGTCCAGTGAATGGAAGCTGATAAGAATGTCGGAAACGATTCCGTATTTCCGTCGATTGTTTAATTTGTGATTGTTTGATTTTACTTTAGCTGATTTATCAAAATAGCTTTTAAGACCATTTATCGAGATTTCGATAAATGGTCTTAAGGTTAGCCCCGAGTTAACGTTATTGCATTATCGGTTTGAAACCAAAGGTATCTACTACCAGTAAGATCGCTATCTGAGTCTGAATGTTGATTATCGACAACGTTCAGACCCAGAGCGTATGGTTTAATTAGGAAGTTGACCCTGAACGCCTTCCACGTACCAATCCATTCCCAGTAATGCACCATCATCCAGTACGTCGCCGGTTTTGACTACATTTTCTCCGGCCTGATTGTTAACAGGGCCTTGGAATGGGTGAAAAGAGCCATCAATGATCGATGCTTTTACGGAGTCTGCAGCGGCCCTTACGTCGGCAGGTACAACATCCCCATAAGGTGCCATTGCTACCATTCCTTCTTTCAAACCATCCCAAGTGTCAGTAGAAGCCCAGTTTCCCTCCATCGCTGCTTTTACTCTAGCGATGTAGTACGGATTCCAGTCATCAATAATGGCAGTAAGCTGTGCTTTAGGAGCAAAAGCGCTCATGTCTGATGCTTGACCAAACGCATATACGCCTCGCTGTTCTGCAACCTGGAGAGGAGCGGGGGAGTCAGTATGTTGAGTAATAATATCAGCGCCCTGATCGATGAGTGCTTTTGCTGCATCACCTTCTTTACCTGGGTCATACCAAGAATTAACCCATACTACTTTGATGATGGCTTCAGGGTTGACCTTACGCATGGCGATAGTGAAAGCGTTAATCCCTCGAACAACTTCGGGAATGGGGAAAGAGGCAATGTAGCCCACTACGCCGTTTTTGCTCATGTGCCCTGCGATAGTGCCTAAAATTGCTCGGCCTTCGTAAAAACGAGCAGAATAAGTACTGACATTATCTGCACGTTTGTAACCGGTGGCATGCTCAAATTTCACATTTGGAAACTGCTTGGCAACCTTCAGAGTCGGATTCATGTAGCCAAAAGAAGTGGTGAAAATGAGATTATTTCCATTTGTTGCCAAAGTACGAATAACGCGTTCAGCGTCAGCACCTTCAGCTACACTTTCAACAAACGATGTCTTGACGCCCAGTGCTTCTTCGACCGCTTTTCTGCCTTCATCATGTCGGTATGTCCAGCCATGGTCGCCAATGGGGCCGACATAGACGAAACCGACGTTAACGTCTTCGGCTTTTATGGCTTGAGCACCGAAGATCAGACTGGCTGATATCACTGCTCCCGTTACTTGTTTTAGTACACTTTTTCTTTTCATTTATTTGTTTACTCCAATTTTAAAACCACAGAACATGAAAAATGTCGACCGAATCATGATGGTGAGTGGGTCGTAAGTCTCCTATATTATAAACGCTCACGCATTCTCTTAGAGGCCTCAGCACAACTGCTGAGTTTGGAAATGCGCTGTCAAAAATAGATTCAAATGCTCGTTTATGGTTATAAACTGCGCTTTTTCGCTATTTTTCCTCGCTTTTTCTTCTCTCGCAACCATATGTTGAGTTATCTTTTATATAAAATCACGACGATTTTAACAAATTTCACGAGGTAGGATGGAACGGCTTGCCAATACAGGCGGGTGCATTGAGTTTAATTTTGTTGCGATCTCGGGAAATTAGCACCAGAACGGCAATTGTCGCTAGATACGGAAGCATCGACATGACTTGGGAAGGGACGCCAATACCGAGTGCTTGGGCATGTAGCTGTAGAATGGTGATGCCCCCAAACAGATAGGCACCAAGGAATACGCGCCCGGGTCGCCACGTCGCAAACACCACCAACGCGAGCGCTATCCATCCTCTTCCCGCACTCATGTTCTCGATCCAAAGTGGCGAATACGCGAGGGAAAGATAGGCACCCGCGAGTCCGGACATTGCACCGCCGAATAGGATCGCCATCAATCTAATTCTTAACACAGAAAAGCCAATAGCGTGGGCGGCATCATGTGAATCACCCACTGCTCGAAGAATGAGTCCAGCCCGAGAGTATTTTAAAAACCAAGCCACCGCTAATGGGAGCACAAAAGAACCATAGACGAGAATGTCGTGGCTAAACAACAGGGGGCCGATAAGAGGAATGTCAGTGATCCCTAGAATAAAGAGTTTTGGCAAACCCTCGTAGGCGATGCCCACTAGGTCTTTCCCAAGTAACGCGCTCAATCCTATGCCAAAGATCGTCAACGCCAGACCGCTTGCGACCTGGCTGGCTTGAAACCACAACGTCAGTACGGCAAAAACTGATGACAATGCCATACCTGCGAGGAGCCCAGCGAATACCGCCAGCGTTCCGCTGCCGGTAAAGTGCACGGTAGCAAAACCGCAGACAGCCCCAAGCAAAATCATTCCCTCAACCCCAAGATTAAGGATGCCAGACTTTTCGGTGATCATCTCACCCAATGCTGCGTAGAGTAGAGGTGTAGCAGCAGTAATGATGGTTAAAACTGCGGCAATAATTATTTCGTTCATGATGAAACCCCTTGGGTTGCCGTGGTCTTTGTTTGTTTTATCTGAAGCCGATAACCGATGAGTACATCACAAGCCAGTAAGAAAAAGAGCAGTAAGCCTTGGAAAACGCCGGTGACGGCCAAAGGTAGGTTCATGGTGATTTGTGCGGTTTCGCCCCCTAAATAGGATAGTGCCAGTAAAAGCCCAGCAAATAAGACCCCCACAGGATGCAATCGACCCACGAACGCCACGATAATCGCTGTAAACCCATAGCCTGGGGATATGCTCGGTAAGAGTTGTCCAATGGGGCCCGCTACTTCGATGAGGCCAGATAATCCTGCGAATGCCCCACCGAGCAGTAATGTAAACCAGATTATCTGGTTGATGCTGAAGCCCGCGTATTTACCGGCGGCTGGTGCCTGTCCAATAACGCCAACTTGAAAACCGATGATGGTTCGTGCCATCAGAACCCAAGTCAGTAGCACTCCACCCAGTGCAAACAGTGCGCCAAGATGTAACCGTGTGCCCTGGAGGATCGTGGGTAGGGTCGCGGAATCACTGAAAATACGAGATTCTGGAAAATTGAATCCATCCGGGTCCCGCCACGGACCATGTACCAGCAGACTCAGTAGCAAGGTGGCAACATAGGTCAGCATCAAACTGGTGAGAATTTCATTGGCATTAAATCGAACTCGCAAGAATGCGGGAATTGCTGCCCAGAACATGCCGCCTAACATGCCGGCGATGATCATTAATGGCAACACAAAGACCGAGTCCACTTCGTAGAATAGTAAAGCAACACCACCACCGCAAATTGCGCCTAAGGTGAGTTGGCCTTCAGCGCCAATATTCCACACGCCTGCGCGAAAGCCAATGGATAGTGCAATGCCGATCAGCACGAGTGGGGTCGCCTTGACCCCTAACTCGGCCCAGCCATATAGCGAAGTAAGGGGTTGTATGAAGAACGCGTATAGTGCGCCAGAAGGGGACACTCCCATTATTTTGAACAATACAATGCCGGACAGCAACGTAAAAATAGAGTGCTAATACTGGCGACAAATAGACCATTGCTCTGGATTGCTCTGGTCGTTTAATTAGCTTAAGCATGATGGTCTCCAGCGTGAGCACCCGCCATCATAAGCCCAATTTGCTCAATCGTGACCTCGGATGCGGGAAAAGTGGGGGATAACGCGCCCGCGCAAATGGCGGTAATTCGGTCACTAATTTTCATCAGCTCATCAAGATCTTGGGATATCACCAAGATAGCCGCACCATTTTCCGCCAACTCTCTTAATGCTTGATGAATGGTTTGTGCCGCACCCGCATCCACTCCCCAGGTTGGTTGAGAGACCACTAATATCTCGGGCTGTTGGAGAATTTCCCTACCAACAATGAATTTTTGCAGATTTCCTCCGGATAAACTCGCAGCGGAAGACGAATTGCCATTTGATTTTACGTTGAACGTGTCGATGACTTTGTCGCAAAACTTTCGACACTTATTGAGGTTGATGAATCCTTTGTTAGTGAAACCCAGTCTCTTAAACGACGTTAATAGGCTGTTTTCATTCAGGGTCATCTGTGGCACCGCACCGTGTCCTAACCGTTCTTCGGGGATCGAAGCCAAACCCATGAGCCGCCGCTGATTAACACCATTGGTACCGCAGGGTTGCTCATCAATTTTAATGCAATTGTTATCATTACCCATTGTCTCGCCATTGATGGCTTTAAGCAGCTCGCCTTGACCATTGCCTGCTACTCCTGCGATGCCGACTATCTCACCGCTGCTAACCTGTAGGTTGATATTTCGAAGTGGAATACCGAACTCGTCTTCCCCGGGGAGTTCAAGTTGGGTGATTTTGAGACGAGGCGTACCGACGGAGCTGGATTTATTCCCTGCCGTAAAATCTAATTCCTGTCCCATCATCCGTGATGCGAGAGAGTGTGCGCTTTCATCCGCGACCATGACGCTGTCCACCACTTTTCCACCTCGAAGGATAGTTGCCTTTTGGCAAAGTGCTTTTATCTCATCGAGCTTATGACTGATATAGAGAATGGAAACCCCTTCATTGGCCAATCGATTCAATGTTTCAAATAGCCTGCTAACCTCTTGAGGTGTCAATACGGATGTTGGCTCATCCATGACTAACATTTTTGGGTCTTGTAAGAAGACAGCGAATAATTTCAATTCGTTGGCGCTCTCCAACCGAGAGGGTGTAAACGTGCCGATCAGGGTCTAAAGGTAGCCCATATCGATTCGAGACTTCGATGATACGTTGTTTCAGGGCGGTCATGTCTTTCGCATCTTCCATACTCAATGCGATGTTTTCGGTGACGGAGAGGGAGTCGAATAGTGAAAAGTGCTGGAAAACCATGGCGATGCCAAGGCGACGAGCCATTGCGGGATTGCTGATTGTGACGGCTTCCCCCTGCCATTTGATATCGCCCTTATCAGCTTTAAGGATGCCGTATATCATCTTCACTAGGGTGGATTTTCCTGCGCCGTTTTCTCCCAAAAGGGCATGTATTTCCCCACTTTCTAGAAGAAGATCAACATTATCATTGGCGAGGACTCCGGGGAAGGATTTCGTCATTCCTCGCAGTTCCAGTAATTTGTTGGATTGGTGATTAGTCATTGATGATCATCAGCTGGGTTCTATATTGATTCGCGAGGGAATGATATTAACGAAGTTGAATTATAGTATTGGTGTCGTTGCTTATATTAGCAAAAAGCTTATATTAGCAAAAAATGTCATCGTTCTAACTATTCTGAGTCTGAATTCAATAAAGCAACGGTTTATGTCATAGCTCGTGGTTTTCTACTCACAAAGCCCTTATAGCCTACAATGTCAATAATCTGACCAAATGGTCAGATTATTGACATTGTAGGCTATAATTTCGAGAAATTTCAAATCCGATTTTTCTGAAAGAGTAATTTTGATGAATGAATTACTGGAAAGCCGACTTTTAAAAGAGCGAAAACACAACAAAATATGCGTACATGGATCAAAAACCCACTTGCAATATTGGTGGATGAAACCGTTAATGCCGGGGGAGGCATTGTCATTGAACAGGACCGAATTGATGAATATGTTCCCAAAGGAGGCGAGCCATCTTCTCCCGTGGATCACATGTTCGATGCATCGGCACATGTTGTTCTTCCCGGCCTAATCAATACACACCACCACTATTATCAAACCCTCACTCGAGCCGTCCCTGCCGCGCTCAACAAAGGGCTCTTCCCTTGGCTGAAAACGTTGTATCCCATCTGGGCAGGATTAGATGAGGAAATGATTTATTTATCTACGCAGTTAGCTGCCACCGAATTACTTCTTTCTGGGTGTACGACTAGTTCTGATCACCACTATATCTATCCCCATGCCGCACCAAATGCACTGGACATCCAGGTCGAAGCGCTTGCTGCGGTGGGAATTCGATCAACGGTGACCCGAGGATCCATGAGTCTTGGGGAAGAGCAGGGCGGATTGCCCCCTCAAAACACGATTCAAACTGAAGACGCTATTTTGAGCGATTGCGAAAGGGCAGTTGGGCAATATCATGATCCAAGCGAGGGTAGCATGTTACAGATTGCGTTTGCCCCGTGTTCACCATTCAGTGTTACTGAACAGCTGATGGTAGAGAGTGCAGCGCTAGCGAGGAAGCTAAATGTACGATTGCATACCCACCTTGCGGAAACCCATGATGAGACCCAATTTTGCTTGGAGCGTTTCGGTTGTCGACCTGTGGATTATTTGGAACGCGTGGGCTGGCTCAGCGATGATGTCTGGTTGGCCCATGGTATCTTTTTCAATGACGAAGAGATTGATCGATTAGGAAAAGCCCGAGTAGGGATTACTCACTGCCCAAGTTCTAATATGTTGCTGGGCTCTGGGCAGTGCCAAGTGGAGAAACTCGAGGGGGCCGGTTCTCCGGTTGGGCTTGGGGTTGATGGTTCCGCGTCTAATGACTGTTCGAATCTGATTCAAGAGGTCAGGCAGGCGTTGTTGCTTCAACGATTACAGTATGGGGCCCATAAAATCAGCCATACGAAGGCATTGAATTGGGCGACCAAAGGGTCCGCGGCATGTTTGGGGCGTCAGGAGATTGGTGAACTGAGTGTGGGTAAGCAGGCGGACGTGGCTTTATTCACACTGGATGATCTGCGTTTTTCCGGGGCGGGAGACCCCCTTGCTGCGCTTATCTTATGCGGGGCGGAAAAGGCGGATGCGGTGATGGTTAAGGGTGAATGGAAAGTCATTAAGGGAGAATGTCTGGGTATTGACATCCATGAAATGAAACAAAGGCACGGTGAGATTGCTGAAAAACTACAGCATGGGTGAGTATGGCTGTATTTGGCATAGCCTGACGCCAGATGGTAACGTGGGGCGAATGTGATTCAGACATAGCCTGCCTTTTCGCCGCCTATGTTATCCATGACAGGGCGAATAAGATGGCAGTATATGTCAGTATCCATAGGGCAATACTGTTATGAACCAAACGAATCGCGCGGGGTATTTCCTGGATCGTTGGTGGTTCTCCAATGCCAAGATAGATTTTATCTTGGACGGTGCCGTGGTAGTTCGTTGGGCCGGAGATCGTTATTCCCAGAGCCCCAGCTCCTGCCGCGATGGTTAGCCCAGCATTTGGACTCTTATGCTTGCCTCTTTGGTTAACCCACGCGCGAAGGCCTGTGCAAATAGAGCCACTCAGGATGTAGCATAAGCCGGTGAGCCGGGCCGGAACCCAAGCCATGATGTCATCTAGCTTTGCTGCTGCAAAGCCAAAGTAAGCAAACCGATCGGTTCTGTATCCCCACATGGCATCAAGTGTATTAACCAATCGATGGATCACGACCCCGGTTGGGCCGAGAACTGCATACCAGAAAAGTGAAGCAAACAGGCAATCATTGCCGTTTTCGAAGAGGGACTCGAGTGCCGAGCCGGTGATTTCCTTGGAGCCCATGTCCATGACATCCCGACTAACGATCATCGATAGCTTCTCTCTGGCCATTGTTAGATTGTCTTCATGAAGCGGGATCAAAATCGCACCGATATGCTCTTTCATACTTTGCCAGCCGATGGCTAAGCTTAATATCAAGATTTCAAATAAAATCGAAAAAACAGGAATTTCTGATAAAAAACGATGAACAACCCAAATCACTATTCCAGGCGTACCAACGACTATCGATAAGCACAGTATCCCCGCTAGCAAGGACATTCCTGGGCGCTTGCTACCTTTTTTGTTAAATTTGGCCTCCAATTTTTCGGCGATGGTGCCGAACATGACTAAAGGGTGGAGCCTTGGCTCACCCAGTAGGCGGTCGCAGAATAATGCTGATAAGCAAACAAGAATAGGAAGCAGGGTGTGAAACATGGTCCGCTTTACGTGTCCCGCACCGTCGGACGGCCCGGATTGGTTGGCCGAAAGATTGGCGATTATAGTGGATCAACTCATCTGATAGTGAGCAGGCGCCTCAGTAAAAAACGAAATAGCAACAAAAATATCGTTATCAAATGGGCCCTAGGTTAGAATCGCATTCATGAGGGAGAGTTCGAGAAAACAATTACCGACCAGCACTGTATTAGTGGTTGGTGGAGCCATAGGTGGTCGTGCGATTGTGGAGTTGTACGCGAGCTATGGATTCAATGTCATTATTGCAGATAAGAATCAAACCGTGGGCGAGGCGCTGGCGAAGGAATTAGCTGAGGTGAGCGATGGGCGAATAAAGTTTGAACAAGTGGACGTGACTTCGCCCCCATCAGTGAAGGCGTTGTGTGAAAACATTGGACAACAGTTTGGCTACTTGAGCCACATCGTTTCAATGGTTGGGGGGTCTGGGTATTCGGATTGGTTAGGACTGAGCGATGGCAAACTGGAAGACATTGCCGCTACCACAACGCTCAATCTATTGAGTCATCAATATGTCATGCGATTCGGAAAACCCCTGCTTGCAGCTTGTCCCGAAACCAATCGTAGTGTTGTGTTAGTGGGTTCGATTAATTGTAGAAGTTCAGACTTGAGCTGACAGTTACCCGTTTATCAGTAGCTGTCTGTCAGATAGAGTTTAGTTTACAAACTTTTCTTTCCAGATCGCTTTACCGTCGATGAGTGTTTCCATCGGCGTTCTCCCAAGGCACATTTTACCCTGATGAGTTCGTTGAGTATTGTACTTGCTAAGCCACTCGTCAAGATCAATCTGTAATTCGTCAACTGAATCATAGATTTTCTTGCGTAGGGTTATCTGATAAACCTCGTTAAGAATGGTCTTGTGGAATCGTTCACATATCCCATTTGTCTGCGGTGATTTCACCTTGGTTTTCGTGTGCTCAATGTTATTCAGTGCCATGTAAAGCTGATAATCATGCTGATCGGCTCGACCACAATACTCGGTTCCCCTGTCAGTAAGAATGCGCAGCATGGGAAGGCTGTGCTCTTCGTAGAACGGGAGCACCTGATCATTGAGCATATCCGCTGCGGTGATCGGTGTTTTGGTCGTGTAGAGCTTCGCATGAGCCACTTTGGAATACGTGTCCACGAAGGTCTGTTGATACACTCTGCCGATCCCCTTGAAGGTACCGACGTAATAGGTGTCCTGTGACCCCAGATAGCCGGGATGGGCGGTATCTATCTCACCACAGGCCACATCGTCCTCTTTCTTACGTTCCATGGCCGCGACCTGGGATTCAGTCAAAATCAATCCCTGCTCAGCCACTTTATTAGACAACGCTTTTAACCGGTCTTTAAAGCACGCTAAACCATGTCGCAGCCAGATACTGCGAACTCCGCTGGGTGAAACGAAGGTACCTCGTTTACGCAGTTCATTACTGGTTCGGCTTTGGCCATGGGCAGGTTCTTCCAGTGCGTAATCAAGCACGATGGACTCGACAGCAGGATCGACTCGGTTCTTGATGTTCGGGCTGCGACGGTTGCGATCAAGAAGCGCTTCGACTCCTCCTTCATCCGCCGCCGCTTTGTATCGGTAGAATGTATCGCGCGACAATCCCATCACCTTGCAGGCTTTAGAAACGTTTCCGAGCTCTTCAGCCAGATTCAGTAAACCGACTTTATGCTTGATGACTTTTTCGTTAGTATGGATCATTGAGAGTTACCTCGTTGTGTTTTGATATTGTTTGGTAACTACATCAAAACGGGTAACTCTCATTAAATCAACCCTCGCTTCGCTCGGATTGATTTAATACGGTGTCAGATTTGGTCTAAACTTCTACACTTGATTCTCTCTTTTAGTTTCCCCTTCCAGTATACTGTTCCAAAATTGGTAGTGTACCCTGAGGTCTGTAATTTATTTCTTTAGCGATGTTCGTTTGGCTTAGGCGAAGTGAGCGTAGCGAACGAAGCCAAAGCCGGTTTTTCAGGCTTTAGTATTGAATGTTGAGCCATCAAGTCGTTCCATGTTTGTGACTTAAGCAAATGTGGAGGCAACCCAATGACCCAACCGGATTACAGTAACCTATATGAAGTAGTGATGGAACAATTGATTCAACATGGCCCCCAGGCTTTTCGTGATGTCATTACCGCGATGATGAATCAGGCCATGCAGATTGAGCGGTCTCAGTTTCTGGGTGCCGCCCCTCACGAACGCAGCAACGACCGTCAGGGCCATGCCAATGGATTCAAACCCAAACTGGTGGACACGACTCTTGGGACACTGAATTTGTCGATACCCAAGACCCGTAACCACGGTGAGTCCGGGTTTTATCCACAGTGTCTGGAACAGGGACGACGCAGTGAGCGCGCGTTGATGCTGTGTGTGGCTCAGATGTACGTTAGTGGTGTCAGTACGCGCCGTGTGGAGAAGGTACTGGATCTGTTCGGTATTGAGAAAATATCTTCGACTCAGGTGTCCCGTGCAACGGCTTTGCTGGACGATGCCTTGTCAGTATGGCGGGATCGTGGTCTTGGCGAGGTACGTTATCTGGTACTGGATGCGCGTTACGAACGGGTCAGGATGGATCATGAGGTGGTGGATGCCGCGGTGCTCAGTGCGGTGGGAATACTACCGGATGGTCGACGAAGCGTACTGGGTGTGCAGATTGCCACCAGTGAAGCCGAGATCAACTGGCGGGAGTTTTTACAGTCTCTGGTAAAACGGGGGATGCACGGCATCATCTACATTGCCAGTGATGACCACGCGGGCCTCAAAGCAGCGAGACGTGCTGTGTTTCCGGGGGTACCGTGGCAGCGTTGTCAGTTCCACCTGGCACAAAATGCGGTCAATCATGCGCCGACAGCAAAGGTTCGTAGTCGTATTGGTGGTGAACTGCGTTCGGTGTGGAATGCGACGGACGAGGCATCTGCCCGCGCTCAGTTGGAGCAACTGGCGGCCCGTTACGAGTCAGATTACTCAAAGCTATCGCAATGGCTGCTCGATAACGTTCCTGAAGGACTGACGGTGTTCAATTTACCGGAGTCGCATCATCGAAAGATGAGAACGACGAATGGAATTGAGCGTCCGATCCAGCAGGAGATTAAACGGCGAACCCGGATTGTACGGGTCTTCCCGAATGAGGCATCTTTACTCAGGCTTGTCAGTGCCATCCTCGTCGAGATTGACGATGAATGGAGCAATGCCGACAAGCGATATATCGTGTGGAACGACGATAATGACTCAACCTAAATCAAAGTTACAGACGTAGGGTTGCACAATCATGCTCTGTGTTTCCGTCAATTTCGAGGACTATCCTCAGATAAGGAAGCTTGCCCAGGAGCACTCTCACATTTTCTCCTCAGTGGGGGTTCACCCTTTGCACACGCAGTGCCACGAGCCCTCAGTGGAAGAACTGGTGGAACTGTCCAAAGACGAGAAAGTTGTGGCTATTGGCGAGACGGGGCTGGACTATTTTAAAGGGCGAAAGCAAGAGACTTCGAAAGGCGAACCGACGGATGACATGGAGTGGCAGCGCCAGCGCTTTAGGCGACACATCGAAGCTTCTAGGCTGACCGGAAAGCCTCTGATTATCCATACTCGAGCAGCAGCCAAAGACACGATGAGTATTCTTGAGGAGTTGGACGCCGGTCAATCAGGAGGTGTGATGCACTGCTTTGCGGAGACTTGGGACGTGGCGAAACGCGCGTTGGATATTGGTTTCTATATCTCTTTTTCAGGTATTGTTACATTCAAAAATGCAGATACTTTGCGTGAAGTAGCAAGGAAAGTACCATCAGACCGTTTTCTAATCGAAACTGATTCTCCTTATCTTGCTCCAGTTCCCAATCGGGGAAAAACTAACGAGCCTGGCTTCGTTAGATATACTGCTAAAATGATGGCTGAGTTAAGAGGCGAAACGCTTGTAGATATTGCCTCACAGTCCACGGACAATTTCTTTGAGCTATTTTCGTTTGCAAAAAGATAGCGCCAATCGTGAATGTGCTGTTTTTAAAGGGGGCGAGCTACGGCATGCGGGCGAGAGCCTAAGCGTGCCGTAGTTTTCGATGTTGGTAGTAAGATGATCACCCGAACGGGATCAGAAATGTACTATTTGCTCACGGTGCTGGGCTAAAACCGGATGGAGCTTGTCCAAACTCTCCTTCCTGAAATAGGAAACCCACAAGGTGTTGTTCGATTAGTAGCTGATTGCCAAGGTCGGCTGAGTTTAACTGGTATTCGTTAATTATCATTACTAGCCTCTCGAGCCATTGCTGCCAGGCGTCTTTGGAAACGTTGTCATAGATTCGTTGTCCTAATTCACCAGGGTAGGGTGCTTTTTCCAAACCTTCTGCTTCGCTGCCTAATAGGCTGCACTTTACGATTCGTGTCATGATTCTGCTTGTTGATTACTTGAATATGGTTACAATGTCGCTATATAGGTAATGTTGAATTGGAAAATCTCAACACCATGAGAAATCATACATCTGATAAAACATCAGATTGGTAATTGCCGATTGGAAATGAGCCAAAATAATAATGAGATTCAGGGCTCTCCGGTCTTTAAATGTCCTAGTTTCTGAGGTTTTTCCCTAGTAATGGACTGAGTATAATCCAAACACCGACAGCAAAAAGAAAATAATTTTTAGGTATATTATCATGAATACGTATAACCAAACTCTGACTGAATCTGATTTAGTTGTTACCCCAAGTGCCATCGAAAAAATTACCAGTTTGGTAAACGATACAAATGGCGAAGTTGCTGCAGTGAGAATTTATGTTGCCGGGGGAGGCTGTTCTGGTATGAATTACGGAATGACTTTTGCCGAAGCTGAAGAATCCATTGACAGTGTTCTGTCAAATGACAAAGGATTCAAGTTGGTTGTTGATCCAATCGCGCTTGGCTTTCTTGGGGGGGCTGAGGTTGATTATGTTGACGATGGAGTTAATGCTTCTTTTGTATTCAATAATGTTTTCCAAGCAGTTGGTGGTAGTGGTTCCTGTGGAGGCTGTGGTGGGGCTAGCTAACTATTTTGCTAATCCAATTGTTATCTTAAATAGATTTTGGCATGTCAGATAGTAATCAAAAAAATCAGGATATTGGCGACGCCGGTGTCATTGTTGAAAAATCAAAGCCATCGCTAAAAAAACCTCCTCTTTATAAGGTTTTGTTGCACAACGACGATTACACGCCAATGGAGTTCGTTGTCGTTCTATTGATGCGGTTCTTCAATTTAACTCAGAATGAGTCAGAATCCATTATGATCCATATTCATACCAAAGGAGTGGGTGTATGTGGCGTGTTCCCGAAAGAGATCGCGGAAACAAAGGTGCATTTGGTGATGGACTTTGCCAACAAGCACGAACATCCTTTGCAATGCACGATGGAGAAAGAGTAGTTCATAATGTTATCTGAACGATTGGAAATTGCCTTGGGCAGTGCTGTTAACACAGCTAGAAGTGAGAGACATGAGATCATCACAGTCGAGCACCTTCTTTACGCGTTACTCGAAGACAAAGAGGTTCGCAAGGTTTTGGTTGCATGCGGCGGTAATATAGAGCAGTTGAAAAACTCCCTGTTGAGTTTTCTGAATAAGGATGTCCCTATTTTCGACGAGGAATCTGAGGAAGATCCGCAGCCCGGTGTGGGGTTTCAGCGAGTTCTTCAGCGTGCGATTATGCATGTGCAAAGTTCTGGGAAAAAAGAAGTTGAAGGGGCCAATGTATTGGTGGCGCTTTTTGGAGAAAAAGAATCCTATGCGGTCTATTTCCTGAGTCAGCAGGGTATTAGTCGATTCGATATAGTGAACTACGTTTCTCATGGCATCGCAAAGACGCCAGAAAGTGATCGACTACCCGAATCACAAAACGAAGAGAGTGACGGCGAAACGGAAGCTGACCAACAGGAGGGGCCTCTGGAGACCTATACCACTAATTTAAATGAGCTGGCGAAAGATGGCAAAATCGATCCTCTGATTGGCCGTCAGAAAGAGCTCGAAAGGACAATACAAATACTGTGTCGTCGTCGTAAAAATAATCCCCTTTTTGTAGGTGAAGCCGGTGTTGGTAAAACAGCATTAGCGGAAGGGTTGGCCAGAAAGATTATCCAGAACGAGGTGCCAGAAGTTCTAGCCAATAGTACAATTTATTCGCTAGACATGGGTGCATTATTGGCAGGGGCCAAATATCGGGGTGACTTTGAGCAGCGTCTAAAAGCGGTACTAAAGGCCCTTGATCAAGAAGAAGATGCGGTCTTATTTATCGATGAAATCCATACAATTATTGGTGCGGGGGCAGTTTCTGGTGGCTCACTTGATGCTTCTAATTTGCTTAAACCGATGTTAGCTTCCGGTGAACTAAAGTGTATTGGATCTACCACTTATCAGGAATACAGGGGTATTTTCGAGAAAGACAGAGCACTATCCCGGCGTTTTCAAAAAATCGACGTAGTTGAGCCTACCATTGATGAAGCAGTCGAAATTCTTAGAGGGCTAAAGAAGAAATTTGAAGAACACCATGATGTTAAGTATTCCCAACCTGCATTGAGAACTGCGGTGGAGCTCTCCGCTCGTTATCTTTCCGATAGAATGCTGCCGGATACCGCCATCGATGTGATTGATGAAGCAGGGGCAAAAACTAGATTGAGTGACGCTAAGACCCGCAAAAAAACCATCGGCGTCAAAGAGATCGAAAGCATGATTGCGGATATCGCCAGAATTCCCCCCAAACACGTCTCAGCCTCGGATTTGAAATCCCTAAAAACCCTTGAGAGAGACCTGAAGATGGTCGTGTTTGGTCAGAATGACGCTATCTCTGTTCTCTCTTCTTCGATAAAGATGGCTAGATCCGGACTAGGAAACGATGAAAAGCCAATCGCTTCCTTCCTTTTTTCGGGCCCCACCGGAGTCGGAAAAACAGAGGTGACGAAACAATTAGCACATATCTTGGGTATCGAATTTATCCGGTTCGACATGTCAGAGTATATGGAGAGGCACACTGTTTCCCGACTCATTGGAGCACCTCCGGGTTATGTTGGATTTGACCAAGGCGGTTTGTTAACCGAAGCCGTTAACAAGCATCCCCATGCGGTGCTACTTTTCGATGAAATAGAAAAAGCGCATCCTGATTTATTCAACATTCTGTTACAGGTAATGGACTACGGATCACTAACCGATAACAATGGCAGAAAATCTGATTTTCGCAATGTTATTATCGTGATGACTACCAATGCAGGTGCCTCGGAAGCGGCTCGTGAGTCCATGGGGTTCGTTGCTCAGGATAATACGTTGGATGACATGGAAGCGATTAAGAAGGCATTTACTCCCGAATTTCGCAACCGCCTCGATAATATTGTACGTTTTAACGGACTGAATGAAAGCACGATTGTCCATGTTGTGAAAAAGTTTGTCATGGAGCTGGAACAACAGCTATCGGAAAAGCAGGTGACGATGGATGTTGAAAAATCAGCAATAAACTGGCTAGCGGAAAAAGGATACGACGCTACCATGGGCGCTCGCCCAATGGCCCGTGTTATTCAAACCAATATCAAACAACCACTGGCTGAGGAATTACTTTTCGGTAAACTATCTAAGGGCGGCCATGTTGTGGTTAAAGTTGAAAACGATGAACTGGTATTTGATTTTCAATCCTAATTAGATAAGGGTTCAACGCGATTCATCATGATGAATCATGATTATTGGTAAGCCGCAAACACTGATAGTGGTGTCACAGAGGGAAGCGTGAGCTTCCCTTTTTTTGGTTGGAGGAAAAGGAGTATGAGCTTCGTTGATCGTAACAAACACGTATTTGGCGAGTGCCTGACCCTTGTCTTTGTCAAGGCGTCGATCAATCTATGGTCTATGACGTTGATATGCAAGCCAGCAAAAATACCAACTCACTGATAAGATCGTGTTCATCAAATGATGAGACAATACGGAGCAAATGATGGCTTACAAACTATATTACGACCTTGGTAGTGCATCCATGGGTGTTCATGCCATTCTGGAAGAGATTGGAACATCCTATGAACTAATTCAATCGACCAAGGATAGAAGCTTGCCACGACCCCAGGAACAAATGGCAATAAACCCCAACGGTTGGTTACCGGTCCTTACTTGGGACGGTGGTGCGATGTATGAGGCTGCTGCGATGACGGTATTTCTTTGTGATCGTCATCCGCAGGCCAAACTTGCCCCTGGATTTGATGATCCAGAACGAGGAGTGTATTTACAGTCATTGGTGTACTTCTCAAATTCTGTGCAAAATGCCTTCCAACTAAATTACTATCCAGATCGCTTCGCCGATACAACCGATGATGAGCCCAGTGCTAAACGACGTGGCATTCGACGACTTCAAGAAACTTGGAAAGTGATTGATGGTCAGATCGGCGACAATAAATGGGTTCTAGGCGAGCGCTTCAGCGCCGTAGATATCTATCTTTTTATGTTGACTACGTGGTTAAGCCCGTCCAGAGGTCACCCATCAGCCGACCAGTTTCCAAATGTTAAACGAATCGCTGATGCCGTCATGGAGCGACCAAGCATTCAGCTGGTCTATGAAAACTGGATAGCGGAGCAGGAGTGACAATAAGGCGTGAATCGTCAGGGATGCAACTTGGCCTGATAGCTTCTACTTTAGCTATCTATGGCTATCTATGGCTATCTTTGCCTTACCCATTGCGTCCTTTGAAAACCAGAATCTAATCCATATGCTGGTTGGATACTGTGAACGTCTCGTCGCTGAAACTAGATCAAATCGTGTTTTTGGGTGCGATGATTATTGCCCATGAGATAGGACTGGAACATCGGGTATTACCGGGCATTATCGGGTATTTCTCATTGCGACTGGACACAAATGAAAGAGCCAGATATCACCGTTGGACAGGATGTCTTGCAGCTTATTGCTGGAATCGATGAGTTCAAAAGCCAATAGCAGGCACCAAAATCGCTCTCTCCAGAACGCTTGCAACAATTGCGTAAGGTAGCCACGATTGAAAGGCGTTGGCTCATCTACTCGGATCGAAGGAGCAAGGCTTTCTGATGCACAAGTGGAAACGTTGCTTTCCAATCTTAGCTCGGCATCTTTTAAAACTCATGATGAACAGAAAGTGGTTGGATACGCCGAAGCGATGGAGTTAGTGCTTCAGGTCTATGAAGGTTTGCATCTTACCGAAAATCATATCCGCCAATTACACCAAACTTTGTTGCGTCATAGTACCAAGTATGGTCGGCATCGTGGCTCGTATAAAACACTCCCCAATCATGTCGTGGCAAAAGACGGGTAGTGTACCCTGAGGTCTGTAATTTATTTCTTTAGATTGTGCAACCCTACGTCTGTAACTTCGGTTTAGTTTGAGTCATTATTGTCGTTCCACACGATATATCGCTTGTCGGCATTGCTCCATTCATCGTCAATCTCGACGAGGATGGCACTGACAAGCCTGAGTAAAGATGCCTCATTCGGGAAAACCCGGACAATCCGGGTTCGCCGTTTAATTTCCTGCTGGATCGGACGCTCAATTCCATTCGTCGTTCTCATCTTTCGATGATGCGATTCCGGTAAATTGAACACCGTCAGTCCTTCAGGAACGTTATCGAGCAGCCATTGCGACAGCTTTGAGTAATCTGACTCGTAACGGGCCGCCAGTTGCTCCAACTGAGCGCGGGCAGATGCCTCGTCCGTCGCATTCCACACCGAACGCAGTTCACCACCAATCCGACTACGAACCTTTGCTGTCGGCGCATGATTGACCGCATTTTGTGCCAGGTGGAACTGACAACGCTGCCACGGTACCCCCGGAAACACAGCACGTCTCGCTGCTTTGAGGCCCGCGTGGTCATCACTGGCAATGTAGATGATGCCGTGCATCCCCCGTTTTACCAACGACTGTAAAAACTCCCGCCAGTTGATCTCCGCTTCACTGGTCGCGATCTGCACGCCCAGTACACTGCGTCTGCCATCCGGCAATATACCCACCGCACTGAGCACCGCCGCATCCACCACCTCATGATCCATCCTGACCCGTTCGTAACGCGCATCCAGTACGAGATACCGAATCTCTCCAAGGGCCCGGTCACGCCAAACCGATAGAGCATCGTCCAGCAGGGCCGTCGCACGAGACACCTGAGTGGAGGAGATCTTCTCAATACCAAACAGATCCAGCACCTTCTCCACACGACGAGTACTGACTCCGCTGATGTACATCTTTGCCACACACAGCATCAAAGCACGTTCACTACGCCGTCCCTGTTCCAGACACTGTGGATAAAACCCGGACTCACCGTGGTTACGGGTCTTGGGTATCGACAAATTCAGCGTCCCAAGGGTCGTGTCCACCAGTTTGGGTTTGAATCCATTGGCATGGCCCTGACGGTCGTTGCTGCGTTCGTGAGGGGCGGCACCCAGAAACTGAGACCGCTCAATCTGCATGGCCTGATTCATCATCGCGGTAATGACATCACGAAAAGCCTGGGGGCCATGTTGAATCAATTGTTCCATCACTACTTCATATAGGTTACTGTAATCCGGTTGGGTCATTGGGTTGCCTCCACATTTGCTTAAGTCACAAACATGGAACGACTTGATGGCTCAACATTCAACACCTAATCCAGAAAAACCGGCTTTGGCTTCGCTCTCTACGTTCACTCCGCCAAAGCCAATAGCGAAGCTGCAATAGAAAGCTAAATTACAGACCTCAGATTACACTACCTATTTTCACGGGCGCGAAAAAGAAAGGAGCCTTACCCGTTTGGACTGGGGTACTGTATCGATTTTTGCATGATATGCAGGTTGGAGATATCGTTATTTATCCATCGAAGATAGATCGGTATGTCAACATCGGGCAGGTAACGGGTGAGTATGATTATGTTGAGGGGGATGAACATGGTTACCCCAACCAACGCTCGGTTCAATGGTTAGGCCATTTTCCACGGGATCAGTTTCGTCAGGTGGCGCTGAATGAAATTGGATCAGCGATGACGCAATTTAGGGTCCGGCGCAATGTGGCCGAATTTCTGTCAAAAGTGGGGTTGGCTGTGTGTTCAGAGATTGAGGATGATCCCGTTTTGGAGGATGTTATCGCAGACATTTTTGAAGAGGTGGATGATGAAACGGCGATGGCGACTGTGATTGCCCAAGCCTCAGAAACCACCAGTGATCTCATCATCAAAACACTGCATGGTGACATTGATGGTTATGAGTTTGAGCATTTTGTTGCTCATATATTGGAATGTATGGGGTATGCCGCGAGAGTCACACCGAAAAGTGGAGACGGCGGAGTGGATGTGATTGCCCATAAGGATGAGCTGGGTTTTGAGCCGCCGATTATTAAAGTGCAATGTAAACGACGGACTGAATCAACGTCTGATAAAGAGGTTAGCCAATTGCTCGGCACATTAGGTGACGGAGAGTTCGGACTGTTTGTTAATTTGGGTTCGTATTCGAGGCCAGCGAGAATACTGGAACGCAATAAATCGAAATTACGGTTGATTGATGGCGAAGAGTTGGTGGGATTGATTTTGCTACATTACGAAAAAATGTCCCCTCGATATCGCTCGTTAATTCCACTTAAACAGGTATATATCCCGGATTTGTAGAAAAGAGTGACATCAAAAACCCACACAAAGAAAAGCCCGAAAATAAGTGAATCGTTTTCGGGCTTTTTGGTTCTGTGGAAACCTCAAAAATGGTGGAGGTGGCGGGAATCGAACCCGCGTCCGTAGATCCTACACTCACCGGCTACTACATGCTTAGTCTGCGCTTCAAATTTAACCTTTCTGCCAGTAGGCCGACGAACTTACAGATCAGCGAGTTCGATTAGTTTTAACCGTCAGATAACGAACAGACCTGACTAGCGAGCCTTTTTAAATTGACCTTTCTAACCCCAACCAAAAGGCGAGTCAGGTGAAAGGACTAACCGACTTAAGCGGCTAGTGCGTAGTTGTCGTCGTTGGCAACTAATTTATTGTAGCTGGATTTACGAGGAGATCTACACCTCGACATGCTCCGATGGCTTCGTGACCGACGTCGAAACCAGTCACCCCCATAGAACCGGGAAGTATAGCAGGTATCTGCATGGATGTTGAATAAAGCAACAGATTGCGTAGCCCAGTGAGAAGGTGTATTGCTTTTTGGTCCACCAAATAGAGACACTGCTGTTGTTACGGCTCACGCTACTGATTTTCCATGTGAGCTGATTAAGTGTAGAAGTTTAGACTTGAGCTTGGAACTATCCCTGTTTAAGCATACGGTGCTTATCCCGATCCCATTCCCGTTCTTTAATCGTTTGGCGTTTGTCATATTGTTTTTTCCCTTTAGCTAATGCGATCTTTGCTTTAGCTTTTCCTTTTTTCCAGTAGAGGCTAAGAGCAACGATGGTATAACCCTCTCGCTCAGTGGCACCAATCAGTTTACTAATTTCTTTTCGATGCAACAGCAGTTTCCTGTCCCTAGTCGGGGTTGCAATAACGTGAGTTGAGGTGGATTGCAGGGGCGAGAAGTGTGCGCCGATGAGGAAAATTTCACCTCGAATAACGACGACATAACTCTCTTTTAGTTGGGCTCGACCTTCCCTAAGACTTTTCACTTCCCATCCTTGTAACGCCAATCCTGCTTCGAACTGCTCTTCAATTGAATAGTCGAAGCCAGCCTTTCGGTTTTGCGCAATGGTATTCGAGTCGGTCTTCTTCTTTTTGCTTGCCATGATTAACTGGTTTTTAACGCCTTTTTGCCGAATTTTCAGGTCTGCATCAGTGCACAATGAGGCGCTGATAGGAAAGATGGATATGAGGCGAAATAGTGAATGCTAAAGTATAATCGAGATCTTTGATTTTGTCTGGAGAATCGTAACCTGTCCCATGTATACCGTGCAACGTTCAGCCCTTGTCCTCCACAGCGCCGAGAATATGGCAATGTTGGTGAACGATGTTGATCGCTATGATGAGTTCTTGCCCTGGTGTGGCGGCTCTCGGGTCTTGTCTCGAGGGGAAAATGAAATGACTGCCATAGTGACTATTGCATTTAAAGGAATTAGAAAATCTTTCACGACAAAAAATCAAATGATTGGCAATGAACAAACATTGATGGCTTTGGTGGACGGCCCGTTTGAATCTCTATGGGGTTGTTGGACATATAAGCCGTTGGAAGAGAATGCATCAAAAATTGCTTTGGATCTGAAGTTCGACTTTTCTAGCCCAATTGTCGGTAGGGTAATTGGTCCTGTGTTCAAATCCATTGCAGATTCTATGGTAGCGTCGTTTTGTGACCGTGCGGACCAGATCTATCATAAGGAAAAAGAGTAATGAGTTTGGATATTGAAGTGGTATATGCGCTTCCTGACCATCAGGAAGTGATCTCAATTAGATGCAAAAAAGGGACAACCATCAAGCAGGCGGTGATTCAGTCGCAAATGATGGATCGGTATCCGGAAATCCATTTAGCTAAAGTGGAGTTTGGAGTGTATGGGCTGAAACAGTCTTTGGATTATGAATTATCCAATCTCGATCGAGTTGAGATATATCGACCTTTGCTGCTCACCCCGACGGAAGCGCGCCGTTTACGGGCAAAGTCAAAGATGGCTTGAGTATTAAACCGGGGTAGGTATCTTCGTTTTTTAGATACCTATTTCGAATTGGAGTTTTATTTTTATTGTAATTTTTTCCTTTTATTGGTATAAACCCGGCCCGGAAAATCAGCCTTTAGGATCAGAGTTCTGGTTTTCCGGTCTAACTAATAAATTGATTCGAGCGAATACTGAATGGCAAGTAAAAAGAAACCAGAACATCTGATACATGGAGTGAAGCCATATAAATCCAAGAAAGGAGAGGAATATATGGGTAAACCTCAGAAAGCGCACTTTGATGAGATTTTACGATCATGGTTAGCAGAGTTAACAACAGAAACCTCTCGAACTGTGATGAATATGCAGGACGAAACGGCAAGCCACCCAGACCCTACTGATAGGGCAAGTCAGGAAACTGATATGACGTTAGAGCTTAGGGGACGTGATAGAGATCGAAAACTGATCAAAAAGGTCGAAAGCGCGATTGGCTTCGTAGAGTCTGATGATTTCGGCTATTGTGAGAACTGTGGCGAAGAAATTGGACTTAAGCGATTAGAAGCACGCCCTACTGCGACGCTCTGTATAGACTGCAAGACATTGGCAGAAATCCGAGAAAAACAGCTCTCTTGATTACGATATAGCAGGAAGCGGAAGTACGCCGACATCAACGCCAATTTGTGAGCGTTGCAAAGGGGGGGGGAACGTCTTGAAGTGACATGACACTGTAGCTTTTTCAATTGCAGTCTACTCATGGACGGCGTGGGACTCGGCGCTCAATCGATGAGCTTGTTGCCTTCGTTGTTTTTGTTCATCAAGCACTGTCTGATACATGGCTTCAACAAGAGGAGGTTTTGAAGTCTAGGGTAGCACGCCCGAACTAACCTTGAGTTACTTTACTCTTTCTGAAGCAATTTTTATCCGGGGTTGAATTCCCGGGTTTTATGAATCCATGGCCTTTGAATCCTTTCAAACCTAGACTATAGTTGTTTTTTGCTCACGATAATGCCATCTTCGTCTGCATAAAGAAAGTGGCCTGGCTCGAAGAATGTGCCCGCGAAATGAATGGTGATATCGATTTCACCTTTTCCTTCTTTTTGGCTCTTTAATGGAAACGTGCCTAGGGCTCGAACACCAATGGGCATTTGATTAATATCGGCGCTATCACGAATGAATCCATTCATTATCACCCCAGACCAGCCGTTATCCACTCCCATTTGTGCAAGCGTATCGCCTAGCATCGCACAGCGCTTTGAGGCACCCGCATCGACCACGAGAACGGCACCTTCACCTGGGGTTTCGAGCATTTGTCGAACCATTGAATTATCTTCAAAGCACTTTACGGTCCGAATGAGGCCACTGAATCTTCTATTAGCGCCAAATAAACTGAACACTGGCGTACAGTATTGAATGTTGGAATGTTGGTCTGATAAGTCGGCTGTTTTCATGTTTCGTTGGTTATGGAGCAGTTAATAAACCCTTAGTTTCAGGATATCTCCCGGGGGATTGGTTACAAAAACGCAATGATTGTTCATAGGGAAAGATGTCATGGCGTTTCTTAGCAATGATATCACTTTGGATTTTTTTCCAATAGCTAGGAAGCAATAAGTCATCATGATGTTTCAGAAAGAGCTTTCGAACCTTGGGATGGTTTATCACAAAATATTCAAATTGTTCCGGGAAGAAGTCGTCTTCATCAATGTGGAACCAGGGTTCAGGGGACATCTCTTCTTCGGCTGATCGTGCCTTGGGGATTGCTCGTATTTTAATTTCGGTCATGTGGCAAATCTCGTCGTAGTCATAGAAAATGACTCTCCCTTGACGGGTCACTCCGAAGTTCTTTAACAACATGTCACCAGGAAAAATATTGGCGGTGATCATTTCTTTTATCGCATTTCCATAGCTAATGACGCTTTTTTCCAGCATATCTTCATCGGAATGATCGAGGTAAATGTTAAAGGGCACCATTTTGCGTTCGATATAGAGGTGTCGAATAATGACGAAATCATCTTCAATCGAGATGCTGGATGCGATGGTTCTTTTTAGCTCTTCCAATAAATCGTCGGAGAATCGCTCAATAGGAAAAGCGACGTGAGAAAATTCAAGTGTGTCTGCCATTCTCCCCACCCGGTCATGAACCTTCACCATCTGATACTTCTGTTTAACCGTTTTTCGGTCACTCTTTTTGGGGGGCGCGAAGTGATCTTTGATTACTTTGAAGACATGGGGATATGATGGTAGTGTGAAAACACTCATGACCATTCCTTTGATTCCCGGCGCAATAATGAGTTTGTCGCTTGAGTGTGTCAGGTGGTGGAGGAATTGTCGATAAAATAGTGTTTTTCCCTGTTTTTGAAAACCGATAGAGGTGTAGATATCTGCTCTAGTCCTTGTAGGTAGAATCGCTTCGAGGAAAGAAACCAGTCCAGCTGGAACGTTGGTATAGACCATGAAGTAGGCTCGAGTGAAACTAAAAATTAGCGCAATGTCGTCTGGCTCTGTGATAATGGTATCGACATAGAGTTTAAAATCATCGGAAATAAGGATTGGAATGACAAATGGATGAGTTTGTACACCAACGATGACACGTCCAACAATATAAGCTGCTTTATTTCGGAAGAAAAGAGATGAAACCACTTCAACTCGTCGATGGGGTGTGGGCTTGTCATCTGATACGGTATAAGGTTCAAACTTGTTAACCACTAATTGGATGTCTCGCTCAAGGTCTGTCCAAGGGCGATTGAGCTTCAGGTTTTTGAACACATGTCGGAAAATATCAGGCAGTGATTGGTCGTCAGGATAATAGGTGGAGTAAACGGGATCATCCATATCGAGATGATCGATAGCACTGCTAGGTTTGACGAAAATGTGTTGGTTGTTGAAATAACTTCGATCGAATAAGCGACAAAATACAGAGTTATAGAAACTCTCGGCTAACTCGGGCTGCTTGTGCTCATAAAGCGACCACATGAACCAACGTTTAACTTCCTGCCAAAGATTGCGATCAACCGTTGCTAAATCGAAAGAACTTTTAAGAGCATCGATGGCTTCATTTGTAGAAGTTCAGACTTGAGCTGACAGTTACCCGTTTATCAGTAGCTGTCTGTCAGATAGAGTTTAGTTTACAAACTTTTCTTTCCAGATCGCTTTACCGTCGATGAGTGTTTCCATCGGCGTTCTCCCAAGGCACATTTTACCCTGATGAGTTCGTTGAGTATTGTACTTGATAAGCCACTCGTCAAGATCAATCTGTAATTCGTCAACTGAATCATAGATTTTCTTGCGTAGGGTTATCTGATAAAACTCGTTAAGAATGGTCTTGTGGAATCGTTCACATATCCCATTTGTCTGCGGTGATTTCACCTTGGTTTTCGTGTGCTCAATGTTATTCAGTGCCATGTAAAGCTGATAATCATGCTGATCGGCTCGACCACAATCCTCGGTTCCCCTGTCAGTAAGAATGCGCAGCATGGGAAGGCTGTGCTCTTCGTAGAACGGGAGCACCTGATCATTGAGCATATCCGCTGCGGTGATCGGTGTTTTGGTCGTGTAGAGCTTCGCATGAGCCACTTTGGAATACGTGTCCACGAAGGTCTGTTGATACACTCTGCCGATCCCCTTGAAGGTACCGACGTAATAGGTGTCCTGTGACCCCAGATAGCCGGGATGGGCGGTATCTATCTCACCACAGGCCACATCGTCCTCTTTCTTACGTTCCATGGCCGCGACCTGGGATTCAGTCAAAATCAATCCCTGCTCAGCCACTTTATTAGACAACGCTTTTAACCGGTCTTTAAAGCACGCTAAACCATGTCGCAGCCAGATACTGCGAACTCCGCTGGGTGAAACGAAGGTACCTCGTTTACGCAGTTCATTACTGGTTCGGCTTTGGCCATGGGCAGGTTCTTCCAGTGCGTAATCAAGCACGATGGACTCGACAGCAGGATCGACTCGGTTCTTGATGTTCGGGCTGCGACGGTTGCGATCAAGAAGCGCTTCGACTCCTCCTTCATCCGCCGCCGCTTTGTATCGGTAGAATGTATCGCGCGACAATCCCATCACCTTGCAGGCTTTAGAAACGTTTCCGAGCTCTTCAGCCAGATTCAGTAAACCGACTTTATGCTTGATGACTTTTTCGTTAGTATGGATCATTGAGAGTTACCTCGTTGTGTTTTGATATTGTTTGGTAACTACATCAAAACGGGTAACTCTCATTAAATCAACCCTCGCTTCGCTCGGATTGATTTAATACGGTGTCAGATTTGGTCTAAACTTCTACACTTCATTTACCCGGTTATCATAGAAATATATTCGCTCTTTTCTAGCCTCCGTTTCACCTTCCCAGTCAGCGGTTTCAAATCGATGTTTGGCCGCTTTAGTGATTTCCTAGAAAAGATCGAAGTGATGGTTGAATCCATCCAGAATAGATTGAGCGATGTTTCTTGCAAGCCCCGAGTTCATAAAAATCAAATGGTTTCTTGATGTAAGAAAAACACAGAACGCTAATAATCCAAGGCGAGAGTGAAGGGGCCATCGTTTAACAAATTAATCTGCATGTCTGCACCAAATTTACCGGTTTCGATTCGACTGAGTTTTGACAATCGTAGTTTTGATACAAACTGATTGAAACAGTTGTTTGCTGCTTCCGGTGCCATGGCTGTCACGAAATCAGGCCTCCGCCCTTTTTGAGTCTGCCCATATAGTGTAAATTGGGGCACAGCGAGTATGCCTCCTTGAATATCCAAGACCGAGTAATCTAACTTACCAAGCTCATTGGAGAACACGCGTAGATTGAGGATTTTTTGCACTGCTTTTTCGATTTTTTCATCCATGGAATTTTGGGTGTCCATTTCATCTTCCTTACCAAATCCGATCAATAACATCAGGCCTTTTTCGATCTCTGCGATGATGGTATTTTCCACTGTGACCGAAGACATCTTTACTCTTTGCAGGATAATTTTCATATAATTCCAACAGCAACATTGATACTCACTTCGTCATCGACTCCAGTCGTGGGAGTGTAGAACTAATTTCAAAACCAATGAGTAACAACTTAACAACTTTAGTGGACAATTTCATGAATTTAACCAGAATAAAAACCCAAACCAGAATGAGTCAAGCGGTGGTGCATGGCAATACAGTATACACGGCAGGTCAAGTGGCACAAAGTGCTGGAGGAGAATCTGTTGCAAAACAAACGGCAAATATTCTTGATCAAATTGATGAGTTGCTTGCGGAGGCTGGAACTGACAAAACCCGATTAATATCGGCGACTATCTGGTTGACTGATATTGGCACGTTTGCTGAAATGAATGAGGTTTGGGATGCTTGGGTTCCTGAAGGCCACGCGCCTTGTCGAGCTTGCGTTGAGTCAAAACTCGCAGCACCTAAGTTTACTGTGGAAATTATGGTTATCGCTGCGCTTGACTAAGTGCCATTAGAAAGGACTGGGTTTCATCCATCTAAACTTCTAAATCTAAGGCTGCAATTTTTTTAAAACCGCGCTGGAGCGTTTTACAATTCGATCTTCAGCGTGGTTTTGTCTCTCCCTTATTTCCCCTTTATAAATTTAGTATTCTGACCTTTCGGTTTGTGGCTTAGCAACTAATTTCTTTACCACTGCCGTTGTTTCCCTCTGGCATAGGTGATCATTTGACTAGCGGGTGAATTTTTCCACGACGTTATAAAGCAGTTTTGAAATATTGTTGTCGCCATTGTTATGAAGTAGGCTGCCACAGAAAGTAATGGAGCCGGTTGCAAATAGCTGCCCACCTGATTCAGAGTGTTGATAAATCATGTCGGCGCGCAACAAATCTTCCACCGGTTCCCCTGGCCAATTGGTAATGTGTGTTAGCTGTTCTTCCGGCACAAGCACAAAAGAATCATCGTGCCCCTCTGAGCTGGCGAGAATCTGTATGTTCTCGTTTGATCCCAACCGATAATCAACGCGATCAAGTTCGAATCCAGCAGCTCCGCCACCACAGAGGCCAAAGTCCCCTAGGATATCGTCTGCAATCCCTTTGAAAACCCAGCTTATGTCTGAATTCTCTGATCCCAAAGCCGTTTCTTTTTGTATGATTGGTGCCTTGCTTCGACGATAGTAGCTCCCTTGGAAAGTCCCTTGGGCGGAAAAACCAATGCCCGCAATTTTTTGAGGTGGCTGTCCATTGCGCCTCCACAAACCGCCATAGCTACCATCGAATGCTTGGTAATATTCACCAGGTTCTGCTGCCCAAGCCCTGATACCTCCTTCTCCACGCCGAATTTCCATTAAGGAAGGGTCTTCATCGTGGAGTGAAATTTTCCAATAGAAGCCATTACCTCCAAGATACATAAAGTTTCCTGCATTAGATCGGTATTGCGCAATAGCCTCCAGTGTTTGTTGGGTGTGGTATTCCGGGTGGGTGCCAGTAGTGACAGCGGCATAGGGCATCAGTGAATCAACTCCCATGTCATGAACTTCCTGATCTGTCACGATATCATATTCAATGCCATTGGATTCCAGCCAGGTGATTAGGTGACTATCGGCTTGGAAGTGCCTTAATCCTGAACAGCCATTCTCGCTGGCACCGAAGGTGATATATCCGGGTCGCATATTCATCAGTGGGCGTTTGGCACTCGCATGGCAAATGCCACTGCCGTCGCTGTGATTATTGTATGTCGATAATCCGTATTCTCGATTTACCGCTGGATTCCATGGATAAGCATTCCATTGTTGTATTCGATCAAGCCAAGTCGAGTTGAAATCAGGACGTGCATGATTCCCATAGATGGCGTAGGTGAATGTTGAGACTAGAACACATAGCCTTGCCGTGGGTTTGGTTGGATCTGGGCAGACAAAAAATGGAATTTTATCGTTGTGTTCGCCGCAACGAATGCGAGCGGCGTAGATGCCGGAAGGAAGATCCGCGGGGACGGTAAAAGTGAAATCGGTGTCCCATTCAAAATCATAAATATCATCATCGTGAAAATGAATGGCGCCATATTGATCGGGTGCATGACGCCAAGCCATTTCAGACCCATCCCAGTTAGAGCCTGTCATCCCTCTCGCCGGAGAGTTAGTTAACTTCCCATGACAGCCTAATGGTCCTTGGTCTAGAATTTGAGTGGTAGAAATACCTTGTGAAAAATCCCAATGCATTAGGGGAGCCATTTGGGTTGCTAGGAAGGATGGAACAATTTGCCCCCCATTCAAAGTTTCAGTGAAAATCATGGGTGATTCCAGTTTCCCATTGAAGTGATATTTCGGAAGTGTCTCGTGATTCGCCGCAAAGGTTATGGTGTCTACATTGATACCTCTCGTGTCCCGCTTTGTGGGTTCGCTAACGGATTCTCTTTGCTTGGTTGTGTCAGTGTTCTCACTCTCAATGTACCCAATAGTGATATTGGAAGACTCGGCATCATGAATGAACCAGACACGATACCACTGTCGGCTTTTCAGAGGATGCGCGGTAACGACGCTACACTGGAAACTTGGTTCGTCTTGTCTAAAGATAGCCCCCTCTAGACATCCCTGTTCATTGATCGAAAGTTCGATGTGACTGTTTTGAGAGTCAGAGTTCAGTGCGAAAATACACTGCTTCTCGCCCTTCGGTGAGGTTGGCCATATGGTGGCAGCTAAAGAAAACGTGGATAAGCGCTTAAGCTTCGCCTGTACCTCCACTCGTCCGTAGGAGCCTGGATAAAACGGTTGAATTCTTGATGGAAACACACCACCGAAATTAGTAGAAACATCATGCTCGATGAGACCCGGCCCGTCCGGATTAGGGTCAGCGCAAACAATTCGGATCAAATCGGCTGAAAAGGGCTCGTCAGACTGGCTGCTAACTTTGAACTCTATTTGTTCCCTAGGGCGAGCCGATAGTCGATTGGTGTATCCTATGAGTGGTATCAATTTGAGCCTGCTGTGTTCATGAATTTAGTGGTCAGATGTGACTTAGATCTTTCGCCAGTGCGCATTTGCTTCGTGGACTGATCGATAAGACGAATATGGGTTGGCCGAAGCGAGTGTTAAATGTATCGAATTGCAGCGAGCGGTGATCTCAAATTTTAAGTCGAGTTGCTCTCGAACTCGAATTCCACCAAACGCGATACGATAGGGTGTTATTCCATAATCCGATTGGTTTATAGATAGCTGTCCAGCTAGTGTTAGCCAATGATCAGTGTGGTTAAGCGTCACAGTCGTGGTTTCGAGCCGACTCTGGCCGTGTAAGGTGACATCCAATTCGACCACGATGACATTTTCCTGTTTACGGATTGATTGGCTATCGATTTTGATGATCGGAAACTGGGCAGCATCCAATATCTTGCTGCTCAACATACTCTTACGTGTTATTTTCCGGTTTAGACTGCTAATTCGAGATTCAAAATCTTTTCCCGCTTGAGCACGAAGCATTGGATTATCTACCTCGAATGAATGAACAGGCACCACGAAAGACAGAGAAGACTGGCTTATGGACTTTCCGTTGAATTCAACATTACCTTCTAGTTCATGAGTTGAAATGATGTGGTTGTCGCCAAGCGCAGCTAAGGGTCCTTCGCTGTAAACAAAAATTTGTACAAGAGAGGCCGGTTTCTGAATCTGGCAGGTTTGCGTTTCCCCATGACTGGGTTGAATCGATAGTATGAATAAAATATAAGTAAAAAAGGTATAAGTACAAAAAGCCGCAATTTTCTTCATATCAGCGCTTTTTACTTCCACCCATTTGATTTTCGAACTAGTCATGCTTACATAGGCGAAAATTAAAACGTTTTTGCCGCCTCCAATAGCCTTTCCTGAACCTCTGGACTGAACCACATTGCCATGAACTGTTGATCTTTTTCATCACAGAATGTGTCATAGGTGTGTTTTATCGAAGCGGTCCGATTCTCCTTTACGACGTTAAATGCAGGGCCGCAGTTCAATGTCAATGGGGTTAGCGTCTCTAAGGCTTTGTCCTCAACGTCTTCCGCGGGGTGGACTTGATCAATGAGCCCAGAGCTGCACATACTATCCATTGTGAAAAAGTCTCCACTATAGATGATATTGGTTGCAACACGGTCTGTGACTATTTGCCTCAACACCAAGTCTGCGGAGAATGGAATAGGAATGCCAAGTTTAATTTCATTAAGACCAATACGTTTTTTTTCTTCAGCACCGATTCTAAAATCAGCACCAAGCGCGAGGACGGCACCACCGGCGATGGCATGCCCCTTCATTGCGCAGATAGTGGGGACTGGTAGCGTATATAAGTCAAAGAAAATCTGATTAAACATGCCCCAAAACTGTTTGAACTCATCCTGATTCAAGTTGACCAAGCTCGGTAGGTCAAATCCTATGGAAAAGAACTTTTCGCCTCCGGCCAAGAGTAATCCTCGGTATTGAGATCCAATCCCCGCTTTTATCTGAATGACTGCATTCTCTAGTTCGTGTAACAAAGACAGACTAATTGGGTTGGTGACGCCATTATCTAACCGTAAAATCGCAACGTTTTCATTCTTGTCTAATTGAATCATGATCTTGAGGAAGTGTAGTTATCTACCAGTAACGAATAGCATCCCGATAGATGTTCTGAATATCTGTCAGGTTGGTTTCCTTGGGGGTGTTCGCGATAGCGCGTTTCTGTCTAGCCGAAGAGTCGGAAAGCGCATTCACGTGGCTTTCATCAAAGCCGACTCCGCTCAATCCATTTGGTGCTCCAGTTTGTTGCATCAGTTCGATAATTCGTTTGGCAATTATTTCACCGGACTCATCGACAGTGCCGCCTTTGGAGTCCGCGCCTAAATAGTTGGCCGCCTCCATATGTCGTAGCGGAGCTCCTTCAGCGATATGGCGAAATATTGCGGGTGCGCTAACAATCACGCTAAGTCCGTGGGGCACAAAGGGAGACTTAACCTCATAGTCTTTCGTTGTGATATCGTTCATTAGATGCGTGACGCCATAAGACATGGCGTGGGGAAGGTGGGTGCCTGAATTGCCAAATGCCATGCCAGCGAGGGTTGCCCCCCACATTAATTGATCCCTGGCTTCAGTGTCGGCATTGTCGGCAACCCCGCGCACGAGATATTTTCCGGCGATCTCCAGCGCTTTACTAGCGGCAAGATCGCTCCAAGGATTGGCGCCCTGTAGAAACGTTCTTGCCGTTGGGTCTGTGACTTTCTGCCACTTTGTATACGCTTTGGCGGTATAGCATTCAATGGCATGACAGAGCAAATCAAACCCCGTTGAGGACACAACATTCGAGGGGAGTGTGTCGCAGACCGAGGGGTCAACCAAGGCTTCTACCGGTAATAGATGAGGACTGCCCAGAACAAACTTAGTGTTCAGAGAATTAATTCGAACCACGGATACCGATGTGCATTCAGAGCCGGTGCCAGATGTGGTGGGACAGGCAAGGTGTGGCAGTAATGGCCCTGGGATCGGTTTGCCTAAACCGATAGGTGGAGCAAAGTAGTCATTAAAGTCGGCAGGAAATAGGGCGTATATCATCGCCGCTTTAGCGGTATCTATCACGGAGCCTCCACCCACTGATACAACACCATCGAATTGATCACTATTAAGGAAACGAGCACCATTCATGACTGACGTATCATCGGGTTCGATACGTATGTCGCTAAATGTTGTCACGTCCATGCCGCTTTGAATCAGTGAAGTACGAACCGTATTTACATATTCGCTGTCTCGCAGATATGAGTCGGTGAACAGTGCTACCTTTTTGATTCCCCTAGAGGCGAACCGCGGGCCGGCCTCGGATAGACAGCCTCGGCCAAAAGTAAGTTTGGGCATGGCCACGGTAAACGTTTCAGCGCCGTGTTCACAAACTTCAAAATATTGACACCCCATATGACTTTGCTCGATCTAAATGATTGGTTCAATTATTCCTGTTTTCTTAGGAGGCTTCTTTCCATAGTCAGATTGGAGGGACCAGATAGCGGTTTCTCTAATTTGATGATCAATACGTACAGATTAAGCGCTTCAGAGCTAGAATTATAGATCTAGAAGGGTCGCGGTAAAAACTGCAAATGATTGATGAGCGTGTAGGATTTAAGAAAACCAGGGACTATTAGGGGTAGTGTACCCTGAGGTCTGTAATTTATTTCTTTAGCGATGTTCGTTTGGCTTAGGCGAAGTGAGCGTAGCGAACGAAGCCAAAGCCGGTTTTTCTGGATTAGGTGTTGAATGTTGAGCCATCAAGTCGTTCCATGTTTGTGACTTAAGCAAATGTGGAGGCAACCCAATGACCCAACCGGATTACCCTAACCTATATGAAGTAGTGATGGAACAATTGATTCAACATGGCCCCCAGGCTTTTCGTGATGTCATTACCGCGATGATGAATCAGGCCATGCAGATTGAGCGGTCTCAGTTTCTGGGTGCCGCCCCTCACGAACGCAGCAACGACCGTCAGGGCCATGCCAATGGATTCAAACCCAAACTGGTGGACACGACTCTTGGGACACTGAATTTGTCGATACCCAAGACCCGTAACCACGGTGAGTCCGGGTTTTATCCACAGTGTCTGGAACAGGGACGGCGTAGTGAACGTGCTTTGATGCCGTGTGTGGCAAAGATGTACATCAGCGGGGTCAGTACTCGTCGTGTGGAGAAGGTGCTGGATCTGTTTGGTATTGAGAAGATCTCCTCCACTCAGGTGTCTCGTGCGACGGCCCTGCTGGACGATGCTCTATCGGTTTGGCGTGACCGGGCCCTTGGAGAGATTCGGTATCTGGTACTGGATGCGCGTTACGAACGGGTCAGGATGGATCATGAGGTGGTGGATGCGGCGGTGCTCAGTGCGGTGGGTATATTGCCGGATGGCAGACGCAGTGTACTGGGCGTGCAGATCGCGACCAGTGAAGCGGAGATCAACTGGCGGGAGTTTTTACAGTCTCTGGTAAAACGGGGGATGCACGGCATCATCTACATTGCCAGTGATGACCACGCGGGCCTCAAAGCAGCGAGACGTGCTGTGTTTCCGGGGGTACCGTGGCAGCGTTGTCAGTTCCACCTGGCACAAAATGCGGTCAATCATGCGCCGACAGCAAAGGTTCGTAGTTGGATTGGTGGTGAACTGCGTTCGGTGTGGAATGCGACGGACGAGGCATCGGCCCGCGCTCAGTTGGAGCAACTGGCGGCCCGTTACGAGTCAGATTACTCAAAGCTGTCGCAATGGCTGCTCGATAACGTTCCTGAAGGACTGACGGTGTTCAATTTACCGGAGTCGCATCATCGAAAGATGAGAACGACGAATGGAATTGAGCGTCCGATCCAGCAGGAGATTAAACGGCGAACCCGGATTGTCCGGGTCTTCCCGAATGAGGCATCTTTACTCAGGCTTGTCAGTGCCATCCTCGTCGAGATTGACGATGAATGGAGCAATGCCGACAAGCGATATATCGTGTGGAACGACGATAATGACTCAACCTAAATCAAAGTTACAGACGTAGGGTTGCACAATCCTATTAGGTGCATTCTACCCTAATCAGAAAGCGGATAAGAAGCGCTGCCGACACAAGTAGTTTGTCTGAAGTAAAACCGAGGAGGATATCGGCTCTGTTTCTTAGCTTTAGGTAAGGAGTAGTGTATGTAAAATCAACGCGTATTGTGTGATGCTAAAAATGATGGTGAGCTGTCTAGAATGATGCACACTTTGCTGTGGCCCTTTTTTCAGCATGGGGGCGGTGATTACAATACGGGGTTCAAGCAAGGCATTGGGTTACGGCGTGTTTCCATCCTTGCAAATTTTTTATCCTTTCTTCGTCTCCCATACAAGGTTCAAAAGTAATGTCGGACCGGTATTTACTTTTCAGCGTCTCTAGGGAATCAAATAGCCCTATGGACAGACCTGCTAGGAAAAACACACCTAGCGCAGTGGTTTCTGTGATCTTTGGTCGGGTTACCTCGACATCAAGTAGGTTGGAGAGAAACTGCAATAGATGATTGTTAACTGTCATTCCTCCATCTACTCGTAAGTTGGTCAGAAGTGTGCCGCTATCATTGGACATTGCTTCGATCAGGTCGTGGGTTTGATAGCAAACGGACTCTATGGCAGCACGAAAGAGATGGGCCGGGGTAGTGTCCCGCGTTAAACCATTAATCAGACCTCTGGCATTGGGTGTCCAATAGGGGGCACCCAGACCCGTGAAAGCGGGAACGATGTAAACACCTTCATTGGTTTGCTGTGAATCCAAGTGAGATTCGATTTCATTGGTGTGTTGGATGAGACCTAACTGATCCCGTAACCATTGAATCGTGCTACCAGCATTGAAAATTGAGCCCTCCAATGCATAAGTGGGTTTAGAGTCTAGCTGATAGCCGATCGTTGTTAATAGGTTATGAGTCGACTCAATCGGTTCTTTGCCGGTATTGAGTATCATAAAACATCCTGTTCCATAGGTGCTTTTAGCCATCCCAGGATCAAAACAGGATTGCCCAAACAACGCGGCCTGCTGGTCTCCTGCAACGCCGCAAATCGGTATTTCTAGGTTTAAAACTGACTCATGTATGTGGCCATAGTCAGCAGCGCTATTTCTCACTTCAGGGAGTAAACTTGCCGGGATGTCAAAGTAACTGAGCAATTGTGGATTCCATTTTTGTTCACGAATGTCGAATAGCAATGTGCGGCTTGCGTTTGTTGCATCGGTTAGATGTTGGGCACCTTTAGTGAATCGCCAGATCAAAAAGGTATCTACAGTACCGAAGGCCAGCTCTCCCGCTTCGGCCTGCTCCCTTGCGCCTTCGACATTGTCTAATATCCAAGATATCTTTGTGGCGGAAAAGTACGGATCAAAACGGAGCCCTGTTGTCTTGATAGCGCTATCGAGGGATGGCTTAGTCTTTTGCGCCTCTTGATGTTTCGTGCATTGTTCGCTGGTTCGGCGATCCTGCCAAACGATGGCATTATAAACGGGTTTGCCGGTCCTCCTGTTCCACACTAAAGTTGTTTCTCGCTGATTTGCTATACCGGCTGCGATCACGTTCCCGAGGGATTTCGATTGAGATAGGACTTCGGCGCAGGCACGTATGGTGGTTTGCCAGATATCTTCAGGGTTATGCTCTACCCAGCCATTGGCGGGGTAATGCTGTTCAAATGAATATTGCGCCATTGCCACTGATTCTCCAGACGCATTAAACACGATGGCCCGGGAACTGGTGGTTCCTTGGTCAATGGAGAGAATCAGTGGAGTATTATGCATTAGAATATTCTTTTCAGCGAATAGATGATTTCCGTAAATTCAATAAAGTCGCGTTGACACGTTATTTTTCCAAATGAGTTGTATCAAGAAGTGACGGCAACAAGCGCGTCTGCGAATGCATTTAGCTGCTCGTCATTGCGTAGACCGGCAATATTTATTCGACCTCCAGCAACGGCATAAACAGCATGTTCGTGCATTAAGGCATCCGTCTGCTCTTGATTCAAGACGAGCAGTGAGAACATCCCACGATGGTGTTCAATAAAGTCCCATTTTTCGCTGTCTGTTTTCTCCCTAAGCACATCACTCGCTTGTTTACGCAACGACAAAATACGATTACGCATTGCAGTAAGCTCAGTTTCCCACGTTGACTTTAGATCAGGGCTGTTCATAATGAGATTAACCACGGCAGCACCATGGTCCGGTGGCATCGAGTAGGAGCTACGAGCTGCGGTCAGGATGTTAGACCGAGCGAGATCAACCTCCTCGGATGTTTTTCCCACCATTAATGCACATCCGACCCGCTCTCGGTATAGTCCAAAGTTCTTGGAACACGATGCTGCAACCACCATTGATTCAACTTTTTCCATCAACGTGCGAACACCATAGGCGTCTTGACTCAGTGAATTTCCAAAACCTTGATAAGCGAGATCCACATAGGGGAAGAATCCATTCTTTGCGGCGAGGTTCCCGACTTCATCCCAAGCTTCTTCACTTAGCTCCGCGCCAGTAGGGTTATGGCAACAACCATGCAGTAACACGATATCGTTAGTGCCCAGTTGGCTGATTTTTGACAGCATCTCATCTTCGTTAACTGTCTTAGTTTCCCGATTTAAGTAAGGATAGCTATCGACTTTAAAACCAGCTTGTCGAAAAACAGGGTAGTGATTCCCCCATGTAGGATCACTAACCCAGATAGTTCGGTCACTGGCGGCGCGAAAAAGCATGTCAGACAGTAGTCGTAACGCACCACATCCGCCAGGCGTTTGTACCGCTCTTATTCTCTCTTTCCCATTATGGTCGCCAAAAATAAGATCAATCATGGTTTGGTTGAAATTTTCGTCTCCTGCTAGACCAACATATGCCTTTGTGGTTTGGGCGTCATGTATTCTCGTCTCTGCTAAGCGGACTGATTCCATGATAGGCGTGTTTCCATTGTTGTCTTTGAATACACCAATGCCAACATCGATTTTATTAGAGCGAGGATCATTCTTATAAAGCCCAATCAGTTTAATAATTGGATCTTCAGGGGTTGGTGCTAGTTTTTCAAACATGATTCTTGTGTTAGCAGAGTTGATGATAGTGGATTACGTTGCTTTAAACATCTTTCCGAAGAAAGTATGTTATGGCATACGTTGTACTAAATTTGCTGTTTGGTTTACGCCTTAAGCTTATACGCAGTACTAAAAAGATAAGCAATTTGACCATCTTATAGTCTAGAAACTTATAGTCTAGAAATTATTGGTAGTGTACCCTGAGGTCTGTAATTTATTTCTTTAGCGATGTTCGTTTGGCTTAGGCGAAGTGAGCGTAGCGAACGAAGCCAAAGCCGGTTTTTCTGGATTAGGTGTTGAATGTTGAGCCATCAAGTCGTTCCATGTTTGTGACTTAAGCAAATGTGGAGGCAACCCAATGACCCAACCTGATTACCCTAACCTATATGAAGTAGTGATGGAACAATTGATTCAACATGGCCCCCAGGCATTTCGTGATGTCATTACCGCGATGATGAATCAGGCCATGCAGATCGAACGATCCCAGTTTCTGGGTGCGGTGCCCCATGAACGCAGTGATAATCGCCGTGGCCATGCCAATGGATTCAAACCCAAACAGGTGGACACGACCCTTGGGACGCTAAATCTGTCGATACCCAAGACGCGTAATCACGGTGAGTCCGGGTTTTACCCGCACAGTCTGGAACAGGGACGACGCAGTGAGCGCGCGTTGATGCTGTGTGTGGCTCAGATGTACGTTAGTGGTGTCAGTACGCGCCGTGTGGAGAAGGTACTGGATCTGTTCGGTATTGAGAAGATCTCCTCCACTCAGGTGTCCCGTGCAACGGCTTTGCTGGACGATGCCTTGTCAGTATGGCGGGATCGTGGTCTTGGCGAGATACGTTATCTGGTACTGGATGCGCGTTACGAACGGGTCAGGATGGATCATGAGGTGGTGGATGCCGCGGTGCTCAGTGCGGTGGGAATACTACCGGATGGTCGACGAAGCGTACTGGGGGTGCAGATTGCCACCAGTGAAGCCGAGATCAACTGGCGGGAGTTTTTACAGTCGTTGGTGAAACGAGGCATGCATGGCATCATCTACATTGCCAGTGATGACCACGCGGGCCTCAAAGCAGCGAGACGTGCTGTGTTTCCGGGTGTACCGTGGCAACGCTGTCAGTTTCATCTGGCACAGAATGCGATTAATCATGCGCCGACAGCAAAGGTTCGTAGCCGGATTGGTGGTGAACTGCGTTCGGTGTGGAATGCGACGGACGAGGCATCTGCCCGCGCTCAGTTGGAGCAACTGGCGGCCCGTTACGAGTCAGACTGCTCGAAGCTATCGCAATGGCTGCTCGATAACGTTCCTGAAGGACTGACGGTGTTCAATTTACCGGAGTCGCATCATCGAAAGATGAGAACGACGAATGGAATTGAGCGTCCGATCCAGCAGGAGATTAAACGGCGAACCCGGATTGTCCGGGTCTTCCCGAATGAGGCATCTTTACTCAGGCTTGTCAGTGCCATCCTCGTCGAGATTGACGATGAATGGAGCAATGCCGACAAGCGATATATCGTGTGGAACGACGATAATGACTCAACCTAAATCAAAGTTACAGACGTAGGGTTGCACAATCTTAGCTATTCGGTAGCCGGCGTAGCCAACAGCCAGTATTACTAATCCCCAAGGGCCAAGAGCACCCGCGATCGGAGCGGGAACGGCAGAGCCCGCCATCGCTTGAGGTGAAATAGCAAACATCATTAAAAATAAAGTCAACATGGTATTTGTAAACCGGTTACTTATCGAAGTCATACGATACTTTCCATTTCTGATTAGATTAAAGGGCTGTATTGCTAAGATAACAAATACAGACTACACGTAGTGTACGTGTTTTCCAAAGGCGCTTAAAAGTCAATTCCATCGAGTTAGACTGTTGTTAGGTAAAGTGGCCTATTCATAGAATGATCTATTCACAGACGCCCACAAATAAATTGACGTATCATCATTCTTTTTTACACTAGGCCTAACGGAATATCTCCACCAGCTGACCCTCACCCCAAATTGTTACCATGATTTGGATGAGAAGGTTTCTGTGAAGCCATCTGTTGTTTTTCTGCTGCTTTCTCATGCGGCATCTGATAATGCTGGATTGTGTGGAAACCCCATTCCATTATTTTCCATTGAACCGACTGACCATTTAAATTGCTTCTAGAAGCAAGGGGTAGTGTAATCTGAGGTCTGTAATTTAGCTTTCTATTGCAGCTTCGCTATTGGCTTTGGCGGAGTGAACGTAGAGAGCGAAGCCAAAGCCGGTTTTTCAGGCTTTAGTATTGAATGTTGAGCCATCAAGTCGTTCCATTTTTGTTACTTACGCAAATGTGGAGGCAACCCAATGACCCAACCTGATTACCCTAACCTATATGAAGTAGTGATGGAACAATTGATTCAACATGGCCCCCAGGCATTTCGTGATGTCATTACCGCGATGATGAATCAGGCCATGCAGATCGAACGATCCCAGTTTCTGGGTGCGGTGCCCCATGAACGCAGTGATAATCGCCGTGGCCATGCCAATGGATTCAAACCCAAACAGGTGGACACGACCCTTGGGACGCTAAATCTGTCGATACCCAAGACGCGTAATCACGGTGAGTCCGGGGTTTACCCGCACAGTCTGGAACAGGGACGACGCAGTGAGCGCGCGTTGATGCTGTGTGTGGCTCAGATGTACGTTAGTGGTGTCAGTACGCGCCGTGTGGAGAAGGTACTGGATCTGTTCGGTATTGAGAAAATATCTTCGACTCAGGTGTCTCGTGCGACGGCTTTGCTGGACGATGCCTTGTCAGTATGGCGGGATCGTGGTCTTGGCGAGATACGTTATCTGGTACTGGATGCGCGTTACGAACGGGTCAGGATGGATCATGAGGTGGTGGATGCCGCGGTGCTCAGTGCGGTGGGAATACTACCGGATGGTCGACGAAGCGTACTGGGTGTGCAGATTGCCACCAGTGAAGCCGAGATCAACTGGCGGGAGTTTTTACAGTCGTTGGTGAAACGAGGCATGCATGGCATCACTTACATTGCCAGTGATGATCACGCGGGTTTGAAGACGGCAAGGCGTGCCGTGTTTCCGGGTGTACCGTGGCAACGCTGTCAGTTTCATCTGGCACAGAACGCGATTAATCATGCCCCAACGGCAAAGGTTCGTAGCCGGATTGGTGGCGAATTGCGTTCGGTCTGGAATGCGACGGACGAGGCATCTGCCCGCGCTCAGTTGGAGCAACTGGCGGCCCGTTACGAGTCAGATTACTCAAAGCTGTCGCAATGGCTGCTCGATAACGTTCCTGAAGGACTGACGGTGTTCAATTTACCGGAGTCGCATCATCGAAAGATGAGAACGACGAATGGAATTGAGCGTCCGATCCAGCAGGAGATTAAACGGCGAACCCGGATTGTCCGGGTCTTCCCGAATGAGGCATCTTTACTCAGGCTTGTCAGTGCCATCCTCGTCGAGATTGACGATGAATGGAGCAATGCCGACAAGCGATATATCGTGTGGAACGACGATAATGACTCAACCTAAATCAAAGTTACAGACGTAGGGTTGCACAATCCCTTTTCGGTCGGCCCTCTGATTTCCCATGCCCCGGCAAATCCACACTAATCCAATTTTCATGGCTCAGCTGCTTTGCCACAGGAATAAAGCTCGCCGCATTGTCCATCCATCCATGCACTGCTAATAAAGGGCGACCATTTGGATTACCCAGTTGAAGGGCGGACACATTCCCCGTTAAGCCATTCAATGTTCTTTCTGTTTTCAACATAAGTGTGATTTATCTAAAATTTGGTTCGAATTACAGGTTTGTTACTTCAACATTAAATATTTGCCCCTCAGATCAATTATGAAGATTCAAACCACCTTAGGACCAAACTAAAATGCTATGGAAGCAGGCAAAAGTACCGACCCCTCTCTCTACACTGTTGGCGAACATCGATTGACAATACTAGAAAATAGTGGCGCTGCAAGCAAATTTGCAATAATAACACCCCAAAACAATGGGTTGATTGACATACCCCTCATTGAACTATCTATCAATCAATCAATCTGTCATGTTATTTATACTGAAGCTAATCGTTTGTTGTTATCCTTCATGCAACACAACCACCACAGTCAAGCCAGTCGGCTATCATCATAAATGCTTATAATAACCACTACACGTCATCTTTCTATTTGTCATTTGTAACAAATTGCTTTATCTTGTATAGGTTTTTTTAGTTATAAAACATTTTTAGCATTAATTTTTTCAATGCTAAAAATAAACATTAGTTAGGGAATTTTAGCAATGAATACAAAAAGCGATACGGCAAGTGAACCCGCCATTGAATCCGCACCTGTCGGCAACTTCATTTTGACCGACAGCTCCACTGGCGAATCTTGGGAACTCCCCGCTCGCACAGGTGCCATGGGGAATCGGCTCATCGACATTAAAACCCTATACGGCCAAACAGGCATCTTAACCTACGACCCCGGTTTCACCTCTACCGCATCATGCAAGTCCGACATCACCTTTATTGACGGCAATAAGGGAGTTTTATTGCATCGCGGATATTCAATCGAAGAATTGGCAGCAAAAAGTGATTACATGGAAACCTGCTATCTGCTGCTCTATGGTGAGCTACCCACACCAGAACAGAAAACTTCTTTTGATTCAGATATCAAAAGCCATACTCTTTTACATGAACAACTCTCTCGTTTCTACTCCGGCTTCATGCGAAGTGCCCATCCCATGGCAATCATGGTAGGAGTCGTAGGCGCACTCTCTGCTTTTTACCACGATAGCATCGACATCACGGATGTTGAACAAAGGCAGCTAGCGGCGCACCGCTTAATCGCTAAAATGCCAACCATTGGCGCATATGCCTATAAATACTCTCTGGGCATGCCTTTCCCCATGCCTCGTAATGAATATAGCTATTCTGAAAATTTGTTGCAGATGATGTTCTCCAATCCAGCAGAGGATTACGAAATTAATCCGGTTTTATCCAGAGCGATAGATCGAATCCTCATTTTGCATGCAGACCACGAACAAAATGCCTCAACCTCGACGGTGAGATTAGCGGGATCGTCCGGTGCTAACCCTTATGCGTGTATCGCCTCAGGTATTGCCTCCCTTTGGGGACCGGCTCATGGCGGCGCCAATGAAGCCGTGCTCAAAATGCTAGATGAAATAGGCACTGTGGACCAAGTTGGAAAATACATCAAAAAGGCCCAAGATAAGAATGATAGCTTCCGATTGATGGGATTTGGCCATCGTGTCTACAAAAGCTATGATCCACGGGCGACGGTCATGCGCGAAACTTGCCATGAGGTATTACAGGTCCTCGACGTCAATGACCCAAAACTAGAACTTGCCATGGAGTTGGAGCGTATCGCACTGGAAGATCCTTATTTCATTGAGAAAAAACTCTATCCCAATGTGGATTTCTATTCCGGCATTATCCTCAAGGCGATGGGATTTCCCACCTCTATGTTTACTGTGATGTTTGCGATCGGTAGAACAGTAGGCTGGATTTCCCATTGGAAAGAAATGCTAAACGATGACGAACAAAAAATCGGCCGCCCTCGTCAGCTATATTTGGGCGAACAACAACGTTCCTTTATTCCCTTGGATAAGCGAGGCCACACAGAAAAAAAAACCAGCTGGCCTTGGTTCTGGGGTAAGTAACCGCTAAAGCATTAACCAAAAAACCATTCCTTCCCTTCTAAGGGTGCGGTGAAACACTTCACTAACTTCCCAATACTTCATCATTGAGCCAACCATGATTCAATTCATGGTTGGCCATCGCAATTTTCTTTGGCAACCGACATTCAACGCTTTTACTTACAAATCAGGTAGGATTACCACCCCGGCTTGATTTAGAATAGCCCCATGCAAACCTGGATCTACAAAGGCAGCCGCAAGACCAATACTTATCTTTATATCACACAAAAAGATGACTTCAGTCTTGTACCTGATGCCTTAATTAACCTCATTGGCGAAACCCAATTCGTCATGAGCGTCAATCTCGCGACTAAATCTAGGCTAGCCCTAGTTGATATCAAGGACGTTATCAATCAGCTAAAAAGCGATGGATACTTTCTACAGCTTCCACCCGGGGACCAAAAAGTAGAAAGAATATGTTGACCAAAATTTTATTTACCTTATTGGTAATAGTTGGTGTTGGATTTTTTTTTCGAACTAAAAATCAAAATCTCCAAGAAAACAAAAATGACTCACCCTTGGAAAAAGACACAGGAAATGTCACTAATCTGATGAATCCCACCAAGAAGTCGTTGTCCACAAGGACGGTGGCTTATTTGATGATTGCAGTCTTGGTATCAATCTCGATCCTTATTTTCGTCATCAGCTCAAATAATGATAATCGCATCGTTAATATTCGGATCATTGGGGAGTCTGGAGAGACGACGAACTATCAAGCTCGACACAAAACAATCAAAGGCCGCAACTTCGAAACGCTGGATGGAAAAATGGTCACCTTGGGAGAAAGCGACCGAGTAGAAATGATTGAGCAGTAATATTGATGCCGAACCGACCTCCTGTCAGTATGACACTGATCGCCGTTTCTATTCTCGTCTATGCGTTAATGGAACTTTGGAATAGAGAGCAAACACTGCTCCCACTGCTCATTTCACAATACTACAGTCCAGCACTTCCCGAAATTCAACACGGGGAAATATGGAGATTAGTCACTCCAATTTTTATTCACTTTGGAGTCTTCCACTTAGTCTTCAATATGCTTTGGACTTGGGAGCTAGGTAGAATTATCGAAATCCGCCAGGGAGCAATATCGCTTATCTTGCTCACCCTGATTATTGCCGTCATTTCGAATCTGGCTCAGTACTTTGCCTCTGGTCCGGTTTTCGGCGGGATGTCTGGCATTATTTATGGATATTTTGGTTATGTCTGGATTCAGGGGAAATACAATCCGCGATTCGGGATCAAACTTAACCCGTCAATTATCAAATTGATGCTGGGATGGTTTTTATTGTGCTGGTCCGGTTTGCTGGAAAAACTATTTGACCTTAGTATAGCGAATACCGCACATACATCAGGTCTGATTAGTGGCGTGGCAATCGCATTTATTCTTGTTTTGTTCAGCCGGCGGCAAGCTCGGCGATAAACCATTGTCGGAGCCCATTTTTGGCCTGGTAACTTGCTATGGCAACGAACAACGGGTACATTTCAACTCTTTAATGCATTGAAAGGGAAGAGTAATCAGTTAACTATTTAGCCTAAACGGCAAGCGATCAGGGGATGGTGAAAGCTCTGAAAATAGCACTGGTGAATATCACCCTAGAGCAGCTGACCGAAGAACAAGACCGGTACCGCCTTTTCTTTTGCGCGGAAATGATTGTACGGAAACTGTCTAGTAGATTCAGACGACTCGCCCTCGATACTGGGCATGGGAGTGAGGAGGCGTATAATTCTCATTCCATGAGATCTGGTCTATAAAAGCCAGAGAAAAACCGGGTGGTACCGCGGTTATCAGGTAAATTCGTTATGTAGGTTTACCCAAAACATCGCCCCGGAGAAATACATCATTGTGTTTCTCCGGGGTTTTTTTTATGACTTTTTACATCCACAATGACTTTTATAAATCAGTGTGATGGATGTGATCAACTGACTTATTGATAGATTTAACGAGTAACCCTATGTCTACCGACAAAAGTGTTTTTAATGAAGTCTCAAATCGATACGACGGTCCGAAAATTGAACAGGATATTCTTGATTTTTGGAAGCAACAGTCTATTTTCGATAAAACCCTCGCGAACAGTGAGAATAAACCTCGCTTTAGTTTCAACGAGGGGCCGCCTACAGCAAATGGAAAACCTGGCATCCATCATGTATTAGCCAGAACATTTAAAGACATTTATCCAAGATATAAGACCATGCAGGGCTACTACGCCCCTAGAAAAGGAGGCTGGGATACACATGGACTTCCTGTTGAGCACGAGATTGAAAAACAACTTGGCATCTTCGACAAGAAAGAGATTGAAAAGCAGATTGGTATCGCTGAGTTTACCCAACGTTGTCGCGATTCGGTCATGACTTATATTAGTGAGTGGGAAACCATGACCAAACGCATGGGCTACTGGGTCAACTTGGACGAGGCCTACTACACGCTGGATAATCAGTACATTGAGTCAACATGGCACTTACTAAAAAGGATTTGGGATAAAGGACTCATCTATAAAGGCAACAAAGTAGTTCCTTACGATCCACGCATCGGAGCCACACTTTCATCCCATGAAGTGGCACAAGGCTATAAAGAAGTCGAAGACCCCTCTATTACGGTGCGTTTCTCACTACAAGACGAAGAAAACACTTCACTGCTGGTTTGGACAACCACGCCTTGGACACTTCCGTCAAACCTGTTACTAGCAGTGGGAGAAGACATCGACTATGCGAAAATCAAATATCAGGATGAGATACTGATTCTCGCGAGCAGTCGAGTAGAGACCGTTTTAGGTGATGCTCCCCATGAAGTGATTGACACTGTTAAGGGGCGTGATTTGGCGGGGAGGCGCTATCAGCGACTGTTTAGCTATCTTGAGGTATCAGAAGGTGACTGTTTCCGGATCGTTTGTGCAGATTTTGTTAGCACAGAAGACGGCACTGGAATCGTTCATACTGCACCCGCATATGGTGTTGACGACCTTGAACTTGGCAAACGGGAGGGCGTCCCGGTTATTCATGGTGTGGGATTGGATGGCTATTTCAAATCGGAAGTTGAACCTGTTACGGGCTTGTTTTTCAAAGACGCTGATCCAATCATCAATCGCATTCTTGAAGAGCGTGGCATTATGTTCCGAAATGAAAAAACGCTTCATAACTACCCCTTTGGTTGGCGCACCGGCGATCCACTTATTTATTATGCCAAAGAGGCGTGGTACATCAAGACGACTCAAATAAAAGACCGAATGGTCGAGCTAAATCGAACCATTAACTGGGTACCAACAACTATTCGGGACGGTCGCTTTGGAAATTGGCTAGAAAACAACGTCGACTGGGCGTTGTCCCGAGAACGATTTTGGGGGACACCTCTTCCAGTCTGGACGGATGGTAAGGGTGATTTTATCTGTATCGGCTCCCTTCAGGAACTAGAGGAGTTATCTGGCCGATCAATGTCGGAAGTTGATTTACATCGCCCCCAAATCGATGAAATTAAATTTACCAAGGATAATCGTGAATACACCAGAGTCCCTGAAGTAATCGATTGCTGGTTCGACTCCGGTGCGATGTCATATGCGCAGTGGCACTATCCATTCGAGAATAAAGAAGAATTTGAGAAACATTTTCCGGCAGATTATATCTGCGAAGCCATCGACCAGACCCGAGGATGGTTCTATACCTTACACGCCATCGCTGCGCTGGTTGATGATTCGATTGCCTATAAAAACTGCGTTTGCCTCAGCCATATCGTAGACTCAACCGGTAAAAAAATGTCCAAGTCCGTGGGCAATATCGTTAATCCATACGATGTATTTGACACGATTGGTGCTGATACATTGAGATGGCTATTTCTCGCACGCTCTGCTCCAGAGGGCCAAAAGAGAATATCAGTTGACATTGTTCGGGAGGTTGCCGCGTCTTTTGTGAACACCCTTTGGAATACCTATGCTTTTTTTGTACTTTATGCTCGTCTTGATAAGGTCGACCTATCCCGAAACATCGAAGTTTCACAACGACCTGAAATTGATCGATGGATTCTTGCTTTGGCCCACCAAACCGTTCGAACGGTCACCGATTCTCTGGACCAATATGACGCTCATGGTGCAGGCCAGGCAATCGAGAAGCTGGTTGATCAGCTAAGTAATTGGTATATCAGAAGAAACCGTAGACGGTTCTGGAAGAGTGATGCCGGGGATGACAAACAGTCAGCCTATCTCACACTTTATGAATGCCTGAATTTAATTCAAAGACTTATCGCGCCCTTTATGCCGTTCCTCAGTGAGCAAATGTATCAAAACCTTTCTCGGGCCGATAAGGATCAGGTTGAGAGCATTCATCTTTCAGCTTGGCCCATTTGTCAAATCCAATATTTGGACGAGAATCTCGTGTTCGAAATGGACGTGGTCCAACATGTCGTTGGTTTGGGTCGTTCTGCCCGGGAAGAGAGTAAAGTTAAGGTGCGTCAACCACTTTCACGAATATTGATCAGAACCCCCGCAGAAGAGGCAAAAGCTGCGATCATCAAACACGAACAGCAAATTCTACAAGAACTCAATGTCAAAAAGGTCGAATTTATTGCCCCAGATGCAAAGCTCGTCAGCTATAGCATAAAACCGGATTTTCCTAGGCTCGGCAAGCGCCATGGAAAATTAATGCCCGCAATCAAAACAGCTCTCGGGCAAGCCGACGGCGCTTGGATTGCCCGCAAAGTTTCCAATAGCGAATCATTTACACTTGATATCCAAGAGCAACCCATTGAGTTTGGACCCGATGACGTTCAAGTATTAACCTCATCTGCTCAAGGGTACGCATCATCTGAAGGTAATGGGTATTTAGCTGCGCTGGACACTTCTTTGACCGAAACGCTAATTATCGAAGGACTGGCTAGGGAAGTTGTGCGTACCGTCCAGGATGCCCGCAAGTCTGCTGGTCTGGAAATATCTGACAGAATTTATTTGTGTGTTGAAGGGTCCGAAAAGGTATTAGCGGCAATTTCCACTCATAAAGAGTATCTTATCAGTGAAACACTAACCGTCGGGCTAAAACGAAAAGAGGAAATTGAGAATAGCTTCGAAACGCATCGCGCTACCGAGGATGAAAGTTGGACGATCAATCTGGCTCGAGCTTAGAATTAGCGGCTTAAAAGCGAAAAATTATTTCGATATAGGATATAGGTAATGTCAAAAACAGCAATCATCACGGGTATCACGGGACAAGACGGTGCCTACATGGCACAACATCTGCTTGGACTTGGCTATCGGGTATATGGAACTTACCGGCGAACCAGTTCGATCAATTTCTGGCGTTTGGAAGAGCTGGATTTACTCCACCATGAGAAATTTGTTTTGAAAGATCTGGACCTAACAGATCCAGGAAACGCCATTAGCTTGGTCGCCGAATGCCAGCCTGATGAAATATACAATCTTGCTGCGCAGAGCTTCGTTGAAGTCTCCTTTAAACAACCAACGGCAACTGCCCAGATTAATTCATTGGGGACATTAAACGTTCTCGAAGCCATCAGAATCGTTGACCGTGACATTCGGTTTTATCAAGCGTCTACATCAGAACTTTACGGTAAAGTACAGGAAACACCACAAAACGAAAATACACCCTTTTATCCGCGTAGTCCCTATGCGGTATCCAAACTCTATGCGCACTGGATAACCATTAACTATCGTGAATCCTATGATATATTTGCTACTTGCGGGATTCTATTCAACCATGAATCACCGCTTCGTGGAAAAAATTTCGTCACCCGAAAAATCACTGATGGTGTCGCAAGGATTGCTCAAGGGAAGCAGAACGCCATTGAACTTGGAAACTTGGATGCCAAACGTGACTGGGGTTTCGCTATGGACTACATCAAGGGAATGCATGCCATGCTACAAGTTGATAAACCTGATAGCTTCGTTCTCGCTACCGGACGAACCGTATCAGTGCGCTCATTTATTGAGATGGCATTTAAGTGTGTCGATATCGATGTTGAATGGAAGGGTTCTGAGCAAAACGAGACCGCTACCAACCTCGCAACCGGAGAGATCGTCGTTAAAGTAAATCCTCAGTTTTACCGACCTGCAGAAGTCGAGTTATTGATCGGTGACCCTTCGAAAGCGAAATCCATACTGAATTGGGAACCCACAACCTCGCTCGAAACCATGACTAAAATGATGATTGACTCAGACATTCAACGTGTCATAACCGGTAGTTCTTTCTAATGAAAAAAATTGTCCCCGTTATCTTATCTGGAGGATCAGGAACACGCCTCTGGCCCCTTTCTCGATCCATGCGCCCTAAGCAATTCATCAGTCTTATCGATCAAGAAAGCCTGTTCCAGAAAACGCTGTTGAGGCTTAGACATCTTCCGAATGTTGCGGATCCCATTATCGTTTGTAATGAAGATCATCGTTTTATGGTTGCCGAGCAAATGCAGGAAATTGGAATGAATCATGACACCATCATTCTTGAGCCTACCGCTCGCAATACCGCACCAGCTATTGCGTCAGCGGCAATGCGATTACTGGATCGTGATACAGACACGAGCCACACGATGCTGGTGTTACCAGCTGATCACCTAATCGAAGGAGAAGCATCATTCCTCAATGCTATTCAACTGGCTAGTCAGGCATCAGGGCAAGGCAACTTGGTCACTTTCGGGGTCTATCCTAGCAAACCCGCTACCGGCTATGGGTACATCCGCATTGATCCAAACGTTGAGACCGAGGTCTTCCCGGTGAAAGAGTTCGTGGAGAAACCCAGCGAAGAGAAAGCGACCTCCTATCTGGAAAGTGGAGACTATTACTGGAATAGTGGTATGTTTGTTTTCACCGCCGAAGATTATGTAGAGGCACTGGAACAGCATTGTCCAGACATCCTATTTAACACCCGTTCGGCCATGGAACACGCTGTTTCTGACCTCGATTTCCTGAGATTGAGCACAGAGCATTATTCTCTGTGTGAGAGTATTTCTATTGATTATGCTGTGATGGAGCGATCGGAAAAAGTTTCCATGGTCCCAATGGATAGTCAGTGGAGTGACATTGGATCATGGAGTTCGTTATGGGCTACTGGTGAAAAAGATGACACAGGAAACGTCACTAAAGGCGATGTTATTTTGGAGTCAGTCACTAACTCATATATCCACGCTGAAAGCAAACTGGTCGCCGCACTTGGCGTCAGTAATTTGATTGTTGTTGAAACTCATGATGGCCTAATGGTCACCACACAGGAGCACGACCAAGACATCAAGCAAATTGTTAACAAACTAAAAGCGGCCAATCGACCCGAGGCAGAACTTCATCGCAAAGCGTTCCGTCCCTGGGGAAACTATGACTGTCTCGACAAAGGCGAGCGATTCCAGGTCAAACGAATCATGGTCAAGAGCGGCCAGTCCACTTCAATGCAAAGACACCTGCATCGAGCAGAACACTGGATTGTGGTTTCTGGCACAGCGGAAGTCACCTGTGATGATGACACTTTCATGCTGACAGAGAATGAAGCAGCGTACATTCCACTCGGTTCGACACATCGGCTCAGAAACCCTGGGAAAACCCCTTTAGAGATTATTGAAGTGCAGTCCGGCAGCTATCTTGGTGAGGACGACATCGAGCGACTCGATGATCAATATGGGAGAGCGTAAAGCGAAATAACCCATCGGATAATTAAGCCTAGTTTAGACCCTATTGGTTTTGGATAGGGTAATGTGGTGTGTTATAGAGAGAAATCGCTAGAATTATCTCTGGCCTTTGAAAAAAGACGGATCAGTATAATCCTTGTCGGCTTGCGCTAGTTGTTGATGACGACCGATATCCAGCCAATATTCATAGACTGGAAATCCATGCACTTTCATCTTTTTGTCCATCACATCCAATAGCAATTCTGGCATATCTATTCGTTTACCTGCTTCCAAATCAATCACAATCTCTGGGTTTAACACATAGATACCAGCGTTAACAAAGTGTTCAAAAGTCGGCTTCTCAGTAATACCAGAAATCACATCCCCCTCCATCTGAACAACGCCAAACGGCACTTCGACGACGTGCTTTCTGACGCAGACAGAGCACTGAGCTTCACTTTTGAGATGACTATCAATAAGACGGCCGTAATCGACTTTGGTTAGCACATCTCCATTCATTACCAATATTGGTTTATCTGGTCTATTCATTAACGTCAATGCGCCCGCCGTTCCCAAAGGGTTCTCTTCAATCAGGTATTGAATCTCCACACCAAATTTTGAACCATCACCAAAATAATCAACAATCACGCCCTTAAGGTAATTCACAGAAAGATGGATTTTCGTGATGCCTTCCTTAACCAAAGAATTGATGATGATTTCCAATATTGGCTGGCCACCCAGCTTCAGCATCGGCTTAGGGCATTCCTCGGTTAGCGGACGAAGTCGCGTGCCGAGACCTCCCGCCATAATGACAACCTCAACGTCTGGTCGAGATTCCGTTATCAAATCATCTAGGACATGAACTCCAATCGGCTTTCCATTCCGAAGGACCGGAATTTGATGAATATTGTATTTTTTCATCATTACTAGCACGCTAGCTTGGCTTGTTTCGTGATCCACAGAAATGAAATCACTATCGATATAGGGTTGGATTTTGTCTTTTAATGTCGCCCCTTTAATAATTGCTCGACGAATATCTCCATCCGTCACGACCCCCTTGAGTTCTCCAGACTCATCGATCAACAACGCAATTTGCGAGCCACATTCGTCGATTACTCGAATCACCTGCTCGGTGTTGGCTGTAACAGAAACGGTAAGATTATCGATAAGTCGCATTTAACAAAAGGTGGTTAGCCCAAATTGCAGAAGTTTGATAATAACCTGAGCCCGAAACGACCACTGCGTTCCGGATGAAACTGGGTGCCAAAGGTATTCTCGTGTCCTACAAGAGAAGCAATTCGATTCTCGCCATACCGAGTAATGGCCATCAATTGCTCCGGCAGTTCAGGGACCGCCGTATAAGTATGCACAAAATAAAATTTGTCCTCACGACCAACCCCATCGAGCAAAGGACATGGCTTATCGATGACGTGTGATTCAGGAAGAATTTCCGACCAACCGATATGAGGTAACTTTATTCGACCCCCTGACTGCTCTTTCCCAGAAACAACAGCATGATTAGAAGCCACCATTTTCCTAACCTGTCCTTGCATCACTCCCAGACCAGTCACATCAGGTGATTCTTCACTTCCCTGGAATAGCATCTGCATTCCCACACAAATTCCTAAATAGTATCGACCTCCCTGAATGTATTGGCGCACGGCTTCCTTAAAACCCTTTTCTATAAATAATTCCACGACATAACCGAAATTACCCACACCGGGGGAGATAATGTGACTGTGTTTTTCGAGCTCAAATGGATCTGATACCAATACCGGGTCAAATCCCACCTGGCGAACCGCGTTAAAAACGCTCCTTATATTTCCTGCGCCATAATCGAGTATTCCAACTTTCATCGTATTTAAGCTATCTTATTCACCACGTTTCGTGTTTTTAACCGCCTGCCTGATCGAGGCCATATCCAAGCGCTCAAAATGAAGCGCTTTTCCAATCGCAAGCGCATCCGCATAACCAGAATCAATGAGGTCCGAGACGTCTTCTACGCTCCCGATCCCACCAGATGCAATCACAGGAATATTCGCAAACCCGGCCACCTGCTGAACCAAAGGAATATCGCCTCCTCGATATGTGCCGTCTTTGTCGATAGCAGTCAATAAGATTTCACCCGCGCCAAGCTTCTCTACTTCTTTGGCCCACTCAATAACGTCTATCCCGGTTTTTTCGCGGCCGCATTCAACATACGCTTCCCATTTATCGGTGGCTGTTTGTTTGGCTTGAATGGAAATCACCACACACTGTGAGCCAAATCGATCTGCTATTTCGCTGATAAGGGAAGGATTGCGAATTGCACCCGTATTGATGGCAACCTTGTCCGCGCCAGAAGAGAGTAGTAGCCGTACATCATCAACCGTATTGACACCACCTCCGGCGGTGACAGGAACAAACACTTCCTCCACTGTATCCTTTAGAAGCTGGCTCATGGAGGGCCTGCCATACAAGCTTGCCACCGCATCAATATAGACCAGCTCGTCGATTCCAGCGGCATAGTACTTTCGAGCGTAATCAAGCGCATCACCGATAACACGCACCCCTTCGTACTGAATTCCCTTAATGAGTCTTCTGCCCTTTACATCAAGTCGGCCTATTATTCTTGTCATCTACTTAGGAAACCTCTGCATAAGTCTGGGCGAATTCAGTTGAGAGTCAAAGTCGATGAGATCACCGATTCCCAGACCACTCGCTTGATGCGGATTCATCATAAACCTGATCCCAGACCTGGTGGCGTAACTTCCATTGACCACCGACATGGGCCCACAAATGTGGCGATCGAAATTGGTCACACAATGCCATGAAGTAGTTTTTGTCCATGGTTGGCGATTCAAATTGTTTCGAGGCAACCGGGAACTCATGTTTATTAATACTAAGGTATTCGAAGATCTCCTTTTCAAAACGATCCGGGTACTCACCATCGTATTTTTTAGCCAACGCAATGCCTTCTTCAAGAGTCAGATCCCCTGACCGAATTTCCTGCGCTGCATCATAGGTTGTCCTTCCTATGCCGAATTTGATAAACGTGGTGTAGTAATGATAATCGTCTATTTTGTCATCAATACTATTGTATTTACTATACGTGCCAGCAGTTCGTTCAGGTGACGCCTGAAAACCGCCATTTTCCATCGCAAAATAATACGCGCTTTGCGGGTGCCACTTCAGGTAGTAACCAAGATAATGAACTTCAATACCGGTCTTCTCAATAATGTCCGGATTGGTAGGCAAATATGGGTCGATGTCCACTTTTTTCAGACCAAAACTGTCATAAAGTTCTGCCACACTGGTGCCGCCAAGAAACATTTCTTCGTCTTTTGAACTGGTGAAGTACTCCCAACTTCGTTTGGCATCAGACATATCTGAAACTGGATTTCCATATTCGGCTTCGTTTTCACCATAGAATATTAATTGGATGTCATTTTGGGCTGCTATCTTTGGTGCCAGATTCTTTTGTCCCAAAATAAAAGGCTGAAAAGGATGCAGTAAGTTTTCAACGGCAAGACGTGTTAACAAACGGTGGACCCGACCATTGGGCGTAAATAAGGACATTGTCAAACCCAGCGTGAATCCAAGCTTGCTGATTTTTCCACCCCCAATCCGTGTACAAATGCGGCGCCCAAGTCGTGGTCAATGGATGCATTCCAAATTCATACTTCAACATATAGGCTTGATAAAAACTGTCCTTGCCGCCAGAGCCTGGCACGAGGCAGTCATATGACCCATCGTCTTTGCGGTATTTATCACATAGTATTTCCAACTCCTTTCTTCGATCTTCCCAGTTTACCTTCGCTTTTAGCTCCGCTGCCTTGCAAGCATCACACACTTTCCCTTCATTAAAGCGAATGGTTTTTTTCTTTGACGCCGCATTGTGCTTGAACTCTTGGGCAGAGTTCGGCCTTTGATTTGAAATAATGCAACAAGAGCAAAACTGAATATCCTGAGGCAATCCGTAATAGGTCTCCAAATTACTTGCATCCGATTGAAATCGGGATAAGTCAACTGATTCGGGGTACTTGTGCTTCATATTTTTGAGTAACTGATGTTTTAGCCGGAGCAATCGAGAGTCGGCGAATTATAACTGAATCTCAAGCTTAATTAGCTCAAATCGAAAGGGATATCAAAGAAGGGCTTACCAAGTTGGTCGGGGAGTATTAGGGTCTGCAAAATATTCACCAGCTTTTGTGCTGCCCCACCAGTTCCGTAGGGATTACTGAGCTGACCCATCCCATTAACAAAGTCGGTATCGAACACTTTCTCCACCGCGGCGGAAATCGACGCGTAGTCCGAGTCGCAATCCACCACACTGAAGGCCTTTAAGCGGCCAGACTGTCTTTCACCAATGTTCACCGTACCGATGCCAAATGAAGGAGCTTCAATAATACCGCTTGATGAGTTCCCGATCACACCGTCAGCGTATTTCAATGTTGAAAGGTAACGTAATTGGCCCAGTGAACGCCAACCCCGGCTTCTCTCGGGAAAACGCGAGATAAATCGTTCCATTTTTTTAACTAACTCAGCTCTGCCCTGATCCGCATTGGGATAAGTAAAAATAATTGAAATGTCTGTTCGCTCCTCTAGGACCTTTAACAGGTTTTCAAACCCAACGTCTTCGTCGGTACTATTCGTTACGGAGTGATAGGTAACCAATGCCGTCTTTTTTCCAAAATGAAAATCCAACTGGTCCTGCAATTCATCTTTGGAAAGCAAATCCAACCGAGTAAAGTTGTCCAAGCCCAAACCACCGACGTTAAACACTTTCTCCGGCTCTTCTCCCATCTGAATCACTCGTTTACGGTAAACCTCATTGGCTACTCCGTGCCAACTGGCCATTTTTGTGACGCTGTGCCGAATGGCATCGTCATAAGCACCTTCTGTCAGTTCACCACCATGGAGGTGGAAAATTGGCACTCCGCATAACAACGCGGCAGTGGCAGCGCCCAACAGCTCATAGCGATCACCCAACAACAGTATGACGTCCGGCTTTAGCTTTTTGAGCGCGTCAGCAACACCAGCGGTAGCTCGGCCTGCGGCGCTTGCAATATCACTGCGTGTGTCGTGCTCGGTTAACTCCAAATCCACAGCACAGTTAATATGAAAACCATCAGATTCAATTTTTTCGATGGTATGACCATGATGGGAACTCAAGTGAGAGCCTGAAACAATCAGTTGCAACGTCAAATCTTGCGCAGCAATGATGTCCTTCATCAACCAATACAAAAGCCCATATTCCGCCCGAGTTCCGGTGAATACGCAGATCTTCCTGCTCATATTTCCAACTGATCGTCAGGTTGGTAGTGACGTTTAGCTAACGTACCAATTAACTCATCCCAACACATGGGTGATAACCCTGTTCCTGGACGCTTAGCCACAACATTATCTGCGCTGAATACCTCACCGGGGAGAATTTCTTCTCTGGCGACCAGTGACTTGCGGGCGATATCGATGTTCACTTTTTCACTAGCAGTGGCCTGCTTAACGCCCTGCCCCAGTGCGATTTCAACATTCCGGATTCGGGTTACCAATTGATTGAGCTCCTCAGGCTCCAAACTACAAAACTGATCAGGACCCGGCAGATCACGATCCAGCGTAAAGTGCTTTTCGATAATTAGCGCACCCAATGCCACTGCTGCCACAGAGGCTTCATCGCCGAGCGTATGATCAGAGTATCCGACCTCAACCCCTAATTGACTTTTTATCGTACCAATGCAGGCTAAATTCGCATCTTCAAATGGAGTAGGATAAGCCGTATTACAATGTAAAACCGTCAACCTAGCTGGATTCAACCCCGCTGTCAGCATGACTTTTATCGCATCTTCAATCTCTGTCAGATTTGACATGCCTGTGGACAGTATCACCGGGAGATCCTGCGCAGCAATATGGCGTAATAATGGAAGATTGGTTATTTCACCCGACGGCACTTTGACTCGTTTGATACCAAGACGAACCAGCAAATCCACACTGTCCGTATCAAACCCGGTAGACATAAACTCAATACCGTACTGCTGGCAGTGGACGAATAGCTCACGATGATCATCATCCGACAGCTCCAGTTTGGACAACATTGTCTGCTGGCTGTCTTCAGTTCCCGTGGCCATTTTTTGGTACTCAGCCTTGGGCGCATTAGTCACCGTCAACGACTCTGCTTTAAAGGTCTGAAACTTGATCGCATCCGCACCTGACAAAGCAGCAACTTCCACCATCTTTTTAGCGTTACCCAAGTCACCACAGTGATTGACTCCAGCCTCTGCAATAATGAACACGGGCTTTACTACCATCTTTTTTCTCTATTTGGGTGATATCCTGCTTTTAGATCTTTTCTAACCACCTGCCCCCCGCCTACCACCGTGTTTTCACCAATCTGACATCCAGGGAAAACCACTGCATGGCTGCCAATCAGCACATTATCACCGACACTCACGTCACCATTGAGCGTTGCTCTGGTGGAAATATGACAGTGGTGGCCAACGCTGGCACCGTGCTCAATTAGCGACTTGGTGTTGATGATGCAGTTTTGTCCAATTCGGGCGCCACTGTTAACCAGCGCATCGTGCATGATGATGCTACCTTGGCCAATCTCGGCATCCGGGGCGACATACGCCCTTGGCGAAACCACTTGAGCGAATTCTGCACCCAGTCCATGAAGCAAACGATATAGCTCCGCTCTTCTCCCACTTCGATGAACCACACCCAACGTAATTAGAACCTGATCCACTTTCCCTAGCCAATGAGCGATCTCATCATCGCTTCCGATCACGGAGGTATCGCCTATCCTATCCCCTAATCCAAGAAATTTGTCAATCACACCAATGACTCGATAGTGACCCGTCAACCGAATCACATCCAAACACGACACACAGTGCCCGCCGCCGCCGATCAATAGCAGTCGCTTAGGTGTCATGTTCAACAGCGTCATACCCGAGAGCTACTAGGAATATTTACCGCCCTACGATAAAGTTCTTCAGCAACGGGAAAAGCGATATCGGTACTATTGGAAAATCTCTCATGAAAATGCATGGGATCCCAAGCAGGACGAGTCATCACACCCTGCTGATTAGTGTATTGCAGAAACGCTTCGCGCTCCGTTTCATCTTTTAGAATCAATGTATTGAGCCAGTAATTAGCATGGCATTCATCCAACTCGCAAACAAAATCATAGGACTTCGACGCGGTAAACTCAGCATAGGCTTGAGCAATCAAGCGCTTATCTTTAATCTTATTGGGAAGCTGTTCCATCTGTGCACATCCTAGCGCAGCATTTAGCCCAGGCATCCGGTAGTTAAATCCAAGTTCGTCATGGCGATACTTCCATGCATGGGGGGTCTTAGCCGTAGTTGACAGAAATTTAAGTTTTTTGGCAAGGGCTTCGTTGTCGGTTAGCAACGCCCCACCACCACCCGTGGTAATAATTTTGTTGCCATTAAAGCTCATTACACCGAGAGTAGTAAACGTACCACAATGCTGGTTCTGATAAGTACTACCAATGGATTCTGCCGCATCTTCAATCACTGGAATATTCCAGTGATCACAGATTCTCACAATTTCACGAATACGAACAGGATGGCCAAATGTGTGCATCGGCAGACAAGCTGCGATCCGTTTTCCTGTGATTTTGTTGAAAGCCACATCGTCCTTCATTTCTGCATTGGATTGTAGAAATGAATCGAGTTGATCAGGGCTTAACCCCATTGTGTCTCTATCGACATCCACGAACACCGGCTGGGCGCCGGTATAAACAATGGCATTACAGGTAGCAACGAATGTTAAAGGCTGTGTGATAACTTCATCAGATGCCCCCACCCCCAGCGCATGAAGCGCCAAATGAATCGCGGCGGTGCCATTCATCACAGAAACAGCATGTTTCGCACCGGTAAATTCGCAAAGTTTCCGCTCAAACTGATCCACATATTCGCTGACACTGGACACAAACGTGGTGTCGATGGCATCGCATACATACTGTTTTTCATTACCAGAAAACAGAGGCCCATGCAGCGGTATAAAATCCTCAGATTGATAAAGCTCCCTAACAAAGTCAACGAAATCACTATACATTGTAGATATCCGCTTTGTAACGGCGGCTATTTTCTTCTTTTGAAAACCAATCAATGGTTTGCTGTAGCCCGTCTCTCAACGATACATCCGGCTGATATCCTGTCATAGAGATGATTTTACGGTTATCACAATGCAAGCGAAACACTTCGGATTTTTCAGGCCGCATTCGTTGCGCTTCTTGGGAGACTTCCACTTCTTTACCCATTAGTTCAGCGATCAATGAAATGGTATCCGCGATGCTGACTTCAGAGTTTGAACCAATATTTATCGTTTCACCAACCGCTTTCTCGCACCCCGCTAGCGTCATAAATCCTTTGCAGGTATCACTAACAAAATTAAAATCCCGGGTTGGGGATAAATCACCCACATTGATTCGATCTCTACCCAACAGTTGGATAATCACGGACGGAATCACCGCACGCGCAGATTGCCTAGGCCCATAAGTATTAAACGGGCGCGCTATCGTAACAGGCAATTCAAACGCATTATAAAAACTCATGGCCAATGCATCAGCAGCTATTTTAGTGGCGCTATAAGGAGATTGGGCTTGAAGGGGATGATTTTCATCAATGGGAACATATTGCGCCGTACCATACACTTCACTGGTTGAGGTGTGAATAAACCGTTTGACATTATTGTCCTTCGCCGCCTGACACATATTCAACGTACCATTAACATTCGTTTCCACATAGCTGTTCGGTGCATGATAGGAATAGGGAATAGCGATCAGTGAGGCTAGGTGATATACCACATCAATGTCTTTGGTAATCATCTGGCAAAAAGCAGGGTCCCTCACATCGCCCGCCACAACTTCAACCTGACCACCAAGGCCCGGAACATCATCCAACCAACCCCAACTGTTAAAAGAGTTATACAAAGTCAACGCCCGAACATCGTCCCCATTGGCAACCAATGCCTCAGTCAGATGAGAGCCAATAAATCCATCAGCGCCAGTAACTAGTACTTTTTTTCCCATTATTCAGATCAACTACTTATTTTTAACACTATGAGACCTCAGCATAACGTCGCGAGCGACGAAAAGGTTAGGCAAAAATGGGCGAAAAAGCACGATTTATACTTATAAATGAGTATTTTGAGCCTATTTTTAACAACGCATTTTCAAGTGCAGCAGTTATGCTGAGATCCCACTATGTTGAAGTTATAACGTGAACCCATCATCCACGACGATATTCTGACCAGTCACCATTTTCGATTGCTCACCGAGCAAAAATAACAACGCACTGTCCAAGTGTTCCGGCTCTAACATTCCCTGTAAACCACACTGGTCCTTATACTTTATCAAAAATGGTTTTGGTTGATGGTCGAACACACCACCTGGGCTAATGCAATTCACTCTAACACCGTCTTTTTTCAGATATTGTGCCATGTATTTTGTCAACTGAATCACAGCCGCCTTGATGGCTGCATACTCCACAGGCACCGTCATTGATGTGTTTTCATAAATGCCGAACTTCGGCGCAACAACACCATAGATAGAACCAAGATTTAGGATGTTACCTTGCTTTAGCTCCTTAAAGTAAGTGGCAAATATTTTTGACACCAGAAAAGTACTCGCAAGATTCAGATTCACGTTTTCACAAAAGTCATCATATTCAACGCAAAGGAAGTCCCGCCCATAATTAGCATTTCTCGGATAGGCCGAATTCACTAATCCACTGACTCGACCAAAATGTTCGATTGCCTGTTCAAGTCCCTCGGTTACACTGACTGCGTCATTAACGTCGACTTTCACGCCAAGGAAACTAGGGCCACCAAACAAGGCCTCCAATTCCGACAATCCTTGCTCAGACACATCAGCAGCCACCACTTGGCCACCATTTTTTAATACTACAGAGACGAAGCGTCGACCAATTAATCCGGCTGCGCCGGTAATGAAGATCACTTGTCCTTCGAGAACTGGATTAGTTGACATAGCGGTTTTTTAAAATAAGTTCGGCCAGAAAAAAATCAAAAGCCGTATCAATATCAATGGCGTTCTCCGGCTTCACAATGACGGCATCCATACGGCCTTCCCAAAGGCTATTTCCGCTCAATATATATCCGGGTCGACAAACATAAGCCACAGTCGCCATGTTATATGCCTGGTCAACGTCCTGGCGTCGAACTATCTCCTGCCCGGCCTCATTCTCATTAAATCTAGAATAGCCGCCACCTTTGTTAACTTTTAGCATATTGAAATGAGGGTTGTGCTGTGATTCCGTTGCCGTCACTACAATATCCACACAATCTGATAACGCATCAATACACTTTTCGATATCACTCACAACACGACACGGGGACGTGGCCGGCAGCGAGATAAATTTGTCGAACATACCCCAATGATCCTGCACCCACTGCACCGCATGTTGCCACGCCAACCATTCTGGAGACGCATCCTGAGCCAACTCGCTCGGTCGTAAAAAAGGAACCTCAGCACCAAAGGATTTGGCAACATCCGCAATATCAGCATCGTCGGTGGAAACGATCACTCGATCAATGCTAGGGCTTTCCAACGCCGTTTCAATTGAGTAGGCGATAAGTGGTTTATCCAACAAATTTTTTATATTTTTACCGGGGAGGCCTTTGGACCCACTCCGAGCAAATATGAATGCCCAACAACTCATTTCAACAATATCAATAATAGGAACTTAGTAAAATACGAATTGCACACTGACAAGCTCCCCTTGAAAAGAGGGGAATTGACAGATGATACGGCAACACACAGCGTTACTTCCACGTTCGAGGATCAACACTTGTGTGTGAATCCAGCGACCATTTTGATAGATGAACCCGTCTAACTGATTCTGTCTCTTTCCATTCGACGACCTCTTTTAGTTGCGCTAGTTTTGAAAACCCCAACACCCATCTGTCCACAACTTTCAAACTAGTTGCAAACATCATACAAACATCAAAGGCGTGAAGTGATGAGTGAACAAGATAGTCCAAAAAATGCTTATGGTGTGCTTTAAGCACGGCATCGGCTTCCCTTGGGCAGATTTCCTTCAGTAGCAAGCCTTTCATAAATAAGCTTCGTGCATGTATCTCAACACCGCTGTCGTGCAACCAATCCAACGTTCCAGAAGCCAAAAATCGCTGATCAAAAAGATTAATAGGTAACTGTACGAGATCGAAACGATGTTTTGTATACAACGCGTTCACTTCAGCTAGAGAATAGGCAGAAACACCTATTTTTCTGACCAGCCCTCTTTCTTTCAAACCCATCATCCATGCCACTATTTTCTCTGCACCTAGTTTGAATAGATCATCAACGTTATGAACCAACAACCCATAAACCGACGAAGTAGACAGCTGCTTCAACGAACACTGGAGTCCGTCTTCCAAAGTCTGAATAGCGTTTTCTGTCACCACATCGACTTCCAGTTTCACCACTTTTGTAACAATTTTAGCTCCGCTTGGGCAGATCTCGCCTAATACACACTCTGAGTTACCATAAGCTGGGGCTGTATCAAAAAGATCAAGCCGCTGATCGACACAGTACTCCAGCATCTGTTCAATTTGCTGTCTAGTTACCTGATAACAACCTTCACCAACCCCATACGCCATTCCAAAATTGACCGTACCAATTGCTATTTTTTTGCGCACTGGAGTTTTTCCGAACAATTTTCTCAGTTATTACAAAACGAATCGTCGTTACATCGGTGAAACATATATCCCGCTTGAAACAGCAATTCTCGATTACTCGTTCATGCAACAAAAGCAACGAGTCCACCCCTAATCTATCCCACCCTAATCTATCCCACGGTAGCGTCATCGAGTTTGATGAGGATGTCAGCTTAAGAAGTGCATCAAATTAGTTCTTTTATTCTGACACATACCCAGCCTGCCGATTTCATTTTACTATTTCGATACAATCAAGCCCAGTAGGTAATGCAGTCACACCTGAGTTTGTATTGTACGCCGCTCTCTATATTATGGCAAAATCAGAACCCAACCCAGATTTAGCAAAATCTGGGTGAAGCGGAGGTAATGCACTTTGATCTCTAGAAGTCGCAGTAACGCATAACACGATCGAACTTGGGCTTATCAAGCGTCACCTGTGGATCGTAATCACGTAGATTTCTTTCCGCTTAAGGACGCTGGCGCAACTTAATTCACACAAACACGGGCAACGATCATTTCGTTAGTATGAAGCAAAGTATTGAACAACGGCTAGAGCACTATTTCGATCGGTTATGGCCAATATGTCGTAGCCTAACCGGCGACGGAGTGCGCCAGTCTATTGATATTCTCAAAGAAATTATTCCGCTGACTGTACATGAAGTACCCACCGGAACCGTTGTACATGACTGGACTATTCCCCAAGAATGGAACATCAAAGACGCTTGGATTGAAACACCCAATGGCGACAAAGTCGCCTGCTTCAAAGAAAACAACCTGCATCTTCTGGGATATTCCACCCCAATTGATCAACGCATGGCTTGGCATGAACTGGAACCACATTTACATTTTCTGCCCGAACAGCCCGACGCCGTCCCCTATCGAACCAGTTATTACAAGCCCCAGTGGGGTTTTTGCTTAAGTAAGCACCAGTACGATGCCTTACCAAAGAACGGAACATACCACGTTGTGATCGACTCTTCCCTTGAAGAGGGAAGTTTAACCTACGGGGATATCGTGTTAGCCGGAGAACAGCAAGAAGAGATTTTTTTCTCCTCTTATATTTGTCACCCAAGCCTCGCAAACAATGAACTTTCTGGTCCTTTGGTTCAAGCTTTCTTATACGAATACGTCAGCCAACTCAAAACGCGGCGATACAGTTATCGTTTTCTACTTGCCCCCGAAACTATCGGTTCCATCGCCTATCTGTCCGAACACGGCCCTCATCTAAGAGACACGATGAAAGCTGGATACATCTTAACCTGTGTTGGCTTACCCCAAAGCATTCGTTATAAACGTTCTCGTGACGGAGATGCCTACAATGATCGTGTTGCTGCTCGAGTGCTGGAAAACAACAAGTTTGGTATCGATTACAAGTTCGTTGACTTTTTTCCTTTTGGGAGTGACGAACGCCAGTATTGCTCACCTGGTTACAATTTACCCATTGGCTCCATTGTAAGAGGAATGTACGGAGAATACCCCGAATATCACACTTCTCTCGATGATAAATCACTCTTGAGTTTCAACGCATTAAACCAAGTACTGGAATTATATAAAAGCATCGTTGACACAATTGAAGCCGATGTCTTTTACCGTCGCACTGATCCGTTCTGTGAACCGCAACTCGGAAAACGAGGTATCTACCCACAAACAGGAGGCGATAATATCAGCCAGCAAACACACGCTTTGCTATGGATATTAAATTTGTCAGATGCTAATACTTGCCTAGAGGACATCGTACGCAGATCTGGGCTCAGCATTAACCTGCTACAACAAGCGTCACAAACTCTCCTTCACAACGGATTAATTAATCAGGTCTAAACTCAACAGATACGGATCGCCTATTTTCGTCTCAATCATCACTAATACAGCACAAGCTACTCTCACATTTCATTCATGTAGAATTCCCGCTAGCCAAAACTATGCCGCGATCAGCATTAAGAGAGCTTTATTAACCTTTGCACGCTATATCAACGTCTGCTATTACTTTCACCTCTACCATCGACTTCCTTTTTCACAGAGTCATAGTTTTTCCTTGTCATACTTCAGTCAGTGGTACATGATTGGGGCGCCGTGTAGCCGTGCTAATCGTAAAGCATTGACAGCAGCAAGGCAGTTGCGCTTTTCTTTTTCTCAGGAAAAGCCGGGCGCATTTTTCTCTTTTTATCAATAACTTATAAGCCAAAAACCGGCAGGCGCTAGTTAGCACTTTGAATATGCAAGAAAGTAACGAATTCGATACCGTTTGGGAAGATATATACCAACGTGGGGAGCAGCTAAATCTCTATCCCTATGACAGTGTTGTTGCCTTTCTGATGAGGCGTTTTGGAAAAAAACCTCAATCTATCAACATCTTGGAAATAGGATGTGGTGCGGGAAACAACCTGTGGTTTGCCGCTAGACAAGGATTCACCGTATCTGGAATCGATGCCAGCGCAAGCGCATTAGCCTTCGCACGAAAAAGATTTGAGCAAGATAAACTAACGGGCGAGTTCGAGGTGGGTAGTTTCACAGAATTACCTTGGGGGGATAGTTTGTTCGATGTGATAATCGATCGGGCAGCGTCAACGAATGTCGGATTTGAAACCGCAAAAACGGTGATATCTCAAGCTCACAGGGTATTGAAAACAGGCGGACTGATTTACAGCGAGGTATTCAGCGATCAGTCTTCTAGTCGAGGTGACAAGTCTCAAGACGGCGTATTAAGCAATATAAGAGGCCCTTATTCAGGAGCGGGGCAAATTTATTTTTACAGTAAAAGCGAACTTCAACAGTTGTATCAACACTCCTGGGATTTGCTTGAACTGTTTCATACTCAAAAAGCGCAATACCTTGAAGACGGGGTTGAGTTGTTCGCCCATTGGTCCCTCGTAGCAAAGAAAGTATAAACCATTGGATAAAGATTTTTATGTGCCGGGGTTAATGGATTTATCATCCTATTCGTTGCAGCCAGTAGAGGACAAAGTTGAGTGGCAACAATTTGTCGAAAACTCAGATCAGGGAACCCTCTTCAATCAACCGCAGTTCCTCGACGCGCTGGATGGCTCCCCGGTTTTATGGGGCTGTTACAAAGGCTCAGAATTGAGAGGGGCAATATCTCTTTTCGAAAAAGATACCGAAACTGCTTTTCGAAACGATTTGATGATTTACAACAGCATCATGCTAAAAGCGCCTGACAAACATCAGTCCTCTGCTAACCAGTTTGCCGAACAGTTTCGCACTATTTCTGCTCTGACTCGGGATCTCACCACCAGATATCGATCGATGTCATTCCAGACTCATCCATCTCTAACCGATATTCGCCCTCTGTTATGGCATAACTACGGAACGAATTTAGCTAAGTTTTGTTGTACGCCACGCTTTACAACAATAATTTCTTTATCGACTTCTTGTGAATTTGGTAATAATTTTGTTAATAGCCCTATTTACCTTCAGTGCTCAAAAAGTCGGCGACAGGAAATACGCTATGCCCAATCCAAGGGAGTGACAGTGACACAAGAGCTGGATATGGGACTATTCACCGATCTATATCGTAAGACGTTTGCTCGCCAAGGCAATCAAGTGGACGAGCAGAGTCTTGATGAAATTTGTAGGGTCTGCCATTCCCTTGATCAAAATGATCAAGGGGCCATGTATGTTGCCCGTGATTCTCACGGTGATGTTGGCAGCATTGCAGTTTTTGGTTTTGATAATAAGAGAGCCTATTATCTTTATGGCGCAAACTCGGCTGTCGCCCGACAATCACACACAGGCAGCTATGTTTTGTTTCATGCATTTGAACACCTCATGAAGCAAGGAATAAACGAAGTCGATCTTGAGGGTGTCAATAGCCCAGCTCGAGGGCATTTCAAGATGAGTTTTGGTGGACATCTCACCCCTTATTACACTGTTCAACTATAGCGCAGACCAAACATGGATGAGAAAGCGAAAACAATCATTGCAGGATTTCCTCTAGACGCACAGTGGGAAAGCATATTCGAGAGTCTTAGCGCTGCGGATGGCCCACTCGATATTTGCTATTGGGTTTGCAACAAACCCAAAGGGAGAAATCTAGAGAAAACCAAAATGCTTTTCCAGAACGCGGTTTTCCATGACGTGATTGACGCAATACGATCCATCGAAGAGCTAAACATTGAGCAGCCTTGTCTTGACGAACAACAACTCATTGAGCTGTCCCGTTTCGAGCCCATTGCAATGCAAATGATGGACAGGCTTGATCCAGACAACTGCTTTTCCTATTCGGAAAGAAAGCGGCATTACCATCGATTGTTAAAGTACTGGTCAGCCGTACTTTCTCACCACAAACCAACGCTAGTCATTTTCCCCTCAGCACCACACATGGTATATGACTACATTCTGTATATATTGGCACGGAAGTCTAATATAAGAACATTAATGGTGAACGTGAATTCAGCGCTTGGTAGGGTGATGTTGGGCGAGGACATCGATGACTTTTGCGCTCAGGTAAAACATGCGTACAAAAATACTACTCCCATCTGCGACCAACAGGAAACTCAAATCATTGATGACCATATCAAAACATTGATGATGGACTACAATGCAGCAAAACCTCACTACATGAAAATGTTGGAGGACAATGAGCTACGATTTGCACCATCACTTAATCCACTTAAGCTTGCCAAATCAGTCTATTGGCAGTCGAGAATAGCTGGGCGACAGATAAAAAGCTATTTCAATTTAAAGACACAATGGAATCAAAAACCACCCGATAATTACTTAAAAAAACGTGGAGTTCCACTTGAAGCTGGTGGCTATAGCTTAAAAGAATGGCAGGCCATAAAGAACAAAGGAATCAGGAAAAAGAGAAACCTGAAAAAGCAATATGAATCACTCGTCAGTAATCAGATTGATCTATCCGTAAAATACGTCTATGTGCCATTGCATTATCAACCAGAGACAACCACCTGCCCAGAAGGTGGATATTATGCGAATCAGATCTTGATGATCGATTTAATTTCCACCCTGATACCCGATGACTGGCGTATTTATGTCAAAGAGCATTATTTACAATGGCAGAAACAGGTATCGAAGGGCCACCAGTCCCGGGTTCCTCAAGACTACTGCGATCTCGCTGCTATCCCAAAAGTTCATCTAGCACCTCTATCGATGAACTCATTTGAATTAATGGATTCATCTCGGGTTTTGGCCACTGTTTTAGGCTACGCCGCATGGGAAGCAATGGTAAGAGGGAAACCCGCATTTTTATTTGGGGCGCCATGGTTCGGTGCCCATGAGAATGCTCACTTAGTTAAAACTAGAGATGATTTTATCCAAGCTTTTGAGCAGATAAAAGAAGGGCGTGTTAATCTCTCCCATGAGAAAACAAAAGCTTACTTGGCCGCCTACTTCAGCGTTAGTTTCATTGGGCGTACAAACAAATGGAACAAAGATGTGACCACGTTGAGCGACCAGCAAAACACAGAAAACTTTGTTCGAGCTTTTAACGCTTATCTATCATGACAACTAACAACTTATATGACGTTGTGATTTGTGGGGGCGGCTTTCGTGGTGCTATGTGTGCCATACATCTGGCGAAATCTGGCGCCAAAGTCAAGTTGATTGAGGCCTCTCCTCGATTAGGAGGAGTACTTAATTCCATTCCCTGGAAACACTATCATTTGGACATTGGTTGCCACCTATTCGATAATTCTAGCAAAGAAATAACCGAACTATTTTTTGATATTCATTCAGATGTTCATCCAGTAACAGTGAGCTATCAAAGCGTGATGGCTACCGATAAAGTTGCTTTCGACATGGCCCAACCGGATCTGACACTAGTCAGCGTTGATCCAAGTAAAACCCAAGATACCCTTGAAACAGCCATTCACCAAAAACCAACAGCTCAAGCAACGGATTATCACCAATACCTGACAGCACGATTTGGTAGCTATATCACTCAATTTTTAGCGCCATGTGTAAAAAAGAAATCAGGAGCGGAACCAGATCAGCTATGCGCTTCCGCTTCCGGTGTCATTTTGATGGATCGCGTAAAGTTGTTTGATGATAATCTAACAACCTTCCTTAAAAAGACCCCCGAATTTGATGATCGACTCGCATTACCTAGCTCGAATAATCAAATGATTCACTATCCTGAAGCTGCCAGTTTCTACAATCATAGGAATTTTTATCCCTGTGAAGAGGGCATGGGTGGATTTTGTAGAAGCCTTGAAACCTACCTCAGTGAATTGGGGGTAGATATCACCTATCAGAACACCGTACGCGAGCTACAAACAGATCAACTAGTTCTAACCTCTGGAGAAATAGTTCATGGCAACAAATTCATCTGGTCGAATGAGCTTTTCTCGTTCGAAGAGCTGGCGTACAACAGCATCACGTTGAAAACGTTGAGCCACCCCGTGGCCGCTGTATTGGTTTATTTCGAAGTTCCAATGTGCTCTGTCTCAGACACCACCTATCTACAGGACTATCGAAACAACACCCCTTCTTTTCGACTGTCCACAGCAGGAAAATACGGCAACCAAAACGTAAGGGGCAACACCTATATTTGCTGCGAAATCTTTACTCATGAAGGCTCAGATAACTGGCAGATCAGTGAATCAAACTACAGTGAAGTTTGGTCTCAGGCAAGGGAATTAGGTATTGTCGATTGCGCACGGCCTCTGGACGTAAAAACCATTAAGCATCCCTGCGCATATTATTTGCCAAAAATTGGAAACGTAGAACAGAAAAAGAAACTCGTCGATAGATTCAAGCGTGACCATCCCAACTGGCTGTTTTTTGAAGAACCCGGTTTCAGCAAGCAATCAATTTATTTGCAAGCAAAAGAGATTGCAGCGCTCTGCTAACTACCAGTCCAATAGGACACAGCCCGTGCTCAAAAAAGCAGGTAACGCTCTACACTCAAAGTTTTCTTGGACTCTGAACATCACAACAATACCCAAGCAATTTTCCTTGAAGATAAACAACAACTGAATACCAGAACAGCGCCTTTCAGGTTAACTGCACGTTTAACGATTCGATTAGTTTTGTCTCTTTTTCCGGATTCAATGACCTATCCGGTAGGAGACTCCTGAAGTGATAAAGCAGGCGTTCTGACCGCGCTTCCTAGTCCCTGCGCGAACAATCAAGACGTCAAACCAAAGACCAGATTCGCTCAGGCTCTGAGTCTGGTATCAGGGTTTTCATCAGACATCGTGGACCCGATAGTTTTAGCGGGTATTCCAGCAACAATGGCATAATCAGGAACGTCCTTGGTGACCACCGCATTGGCACAAACAAGGACCCCATGACCAAGCGTGACGCCTCCCGTAATGATAGCACCGGATGCAATAAAGCAACTTCGGCCAATGTTGATATCGAACCCCCGTGGAGGGACTTCCTCCGGACCGCCACCCCAGCCAAGATGCTCTTTTAAAACCGCTTGCGTCAAGTCAATGTCCTTAAGGGACACCCGTTTTCCACCATCAAAAAAATGCCTTCCTGTTAGTATCATGGTGTTATAACCAAAAATAGTGTAATCACCAACCGTGATATCACCACTGGCCGTATTGAACAGCACATTACACTGCCCAACGCGATGACCCAAGGTCAGTTTTCCGTCTCCCTCATGGTAATAGGTATTGTAATGGAAGAAAGCCAAGTATCTGACAACGGGCCTCAACAACGACCGTAAGCGTATTCTCAGTTTCACTATAATTAAAATTGACAAGGCTAAAGTTGGGCCCATATTATCAAACCATCATCCGACAGGATAGCTCGACCTACCCCTGACCCAATGTAAACATCTCTCAGTAACAACTAATTTAAAAGATAAGGGAAACGTTACCAAGGCTGATCACGAGTCAGAGGGTAAAAATAACAAGTACGCCTGCGATAGCACAACTCACTGAGGCCTTCGCATAAGCTCCCAGAAGGTTCAAATTTGAGACTATTGACTTTGGTAGGTGCACTACTGATTGAACATGAAGCCCTGCGGGAATTGGAAGATGTTCGTGGTCTGGTTGACTGGAAAAGATCGAGAGGGTAGAAATACTCAGAAAGAATCGTAATCGTCAAATACCCGCTGTATCGTTGAACGAGTGTTTGATGTATTGGAATTACATTACGAGATGTCGAGAAACCGAACTCGATTTGAGTTGATGTGCTTCGCTGACAATCTGCAATGGCGCGAGAATCGAGGGGAAATGGGGCAATATTTGGTTAATTCTTGTGCTTAAGTCCGCTTTTTCGCACTGAAAAATATCTGGCGAAGAACGGCCTCACTCTTACAAAGGCTGCAAACTATCGTTTTTAGCAATCCAAGATGACAATATTTCTGTGGCGGTTACATCCATATTCAGAGAATCTGTATAGGAACGAACCAGTTCGAAATCCTCGATAGTATCGACATCAAATCGACAGGCCGGTGGCACGATCATTGGGCATGGAACCACTTTCACTTTGTACTTACTCTGATTTTGCCAAATGTAAGGAGTCACGTGTTCCCGAAAAAACGGATCCGACTGGGTTTCATTGATATAGTATAAATTAGCCGATGAAAACACCTCTACACCAAAGCCACGGGGCCAGATGTCATGCTCACCTGGAATGTGATTAAACGCCAGATCCACCGATTCATTTGCATAGTAATCCACCGCTAAATCCGTCCACTTCGGATCGACGAGAGGGCGATCTCCACAAACCCTAACCACGGTTTCCGCCTCAGCTAATGCGGCCGCTTGAGCGAAACGACCCAACACATCTTCCTCCTTACCCCGAGAGATCAAAACGCCACACTGCTCAGCGACTCCAACAAGCACATCGTCTCGGGGCAAATCCGTCGTCGCCAATACTACCTGATCTACCCTCTTAGCCAAGAGACAACGCCGAAGCACCCACTCCATCATGGTGCTACCATGCAGATCCGCCATCATTTTTCCTGGAAATCGGGTCGAACCCATACGCGCCTGTACGATTGTGACAACCTTGGACAAAGTAGTGCCTCATTGCTGATTTAGGTCAAATCCGTTTGCATAGATTGTGCAACCCTACGTCTGTAACTTCGGTTTAGTTTGAGTCATTATTGTCGTTCCACACGATATATCGCTTGTCGGCATTGCTCCATTCATCGTCAATCTCAACGAGAATGGCACTGACAAGCCTGAGTAAAGATGCGTCGTTCGGGAAGACCCGGACAATCCGGGTTCGCCGTTTAATCTCCTGCTGGATCGGACGCTCAATTCCATTCGTCGTTCTCATCTTTCGATGATGCGATTCCGGTAAATTGAACACGGTCAATCCTTCAGGAACGTTATCGAGCAGCCATTGCGATAGCTTCGAGCAGTCTGACTCGTAACGGGCCGCCAGTTGCTCCAACTGAGCCAGGGCCGATGCCTCGTCCGTCGCATTCCACACCGAACGCAATTCGCCACCAATCCGGCTACGAACCTTTGCCGTTGGGGCATGATTAATCGCGTTCTGTGCCAGATGAAACTGACAGCGTTGCCACGGTACACCCGGAAACACGGCACGCCTTGCCGCCTTCAAACCCGCGTGATCATCACTGGCAATGTAAGTGATGCCATGCATGCCTCGTTTCACCAACGACTGTAAAAACTCCCGCCAGTTGATCTCGGCTTCACTGGTGGCAATCTGCACACCCAGTACGCTTCGTCGACCATCCGGTAGTATTCCCACCGCACTGAGCACCGCGGCATCCACCACCTCATGATCCATCCTGACCCGTTCGTAACGCGCATCCAGTACCAGATAACGTATCTCGCCAAGACCACGATCCCGCCATACTGACAAGGCATCGTCCAGCAAAGCCGTTGCACGGGACACCTGAGTCGAAGATATTTTCTCAATACCGAACAGATCCAGTACCTTCTCCACACGGCGCGTACTGACACCACTAACGTACATCTGAGCCACACACAGCATCAACGCGCGCTCACTGCGTCGTCCCTGTTCCAGACTGTGCGGGTAAAACCCGGACTCACCGTGATTACGCGTCTTGGGTATCGACAGATTTAGCGTCCCAAGGGTCGTGTCCACCTGTTTGGGTTTGAATCCATTGGCATGGCCACGGCGATTATCACTGCGTTCATGGGGCACCGCACCCAGAAACTGGGATCGTTCGATCTGCATGGCCTGATTCATCATCGCGGTAATGACATCACGAAATGCCTGGGGGCCATGTTGAATCAATTGTTCCATCACTACTTCATATAGGTTAGGGTAATCAGGTTGGGTCATTGGGTTGCCTCCACATTTGCTTAAGTCACAAAAATGGAACGACTTGATGGCTCAACATTCAATACTAAAGCCTGAAAAACAGGCTTTGGCTTCGCTCTCTACGTTCACTCCGCCAAAGCCAATAGCGAAGCTGCAATAGAAAGCTAAATTACAGACCTCAGATTACACTACCTTTGCATAACCCTGCGGACTCAGATTCGATAATTATTGTTTTTTTTGCTATTTTTATCAAGCTAGCCTTAGCAATTGGGCCCCTAATTATTCTGATGTACTCAACTGTGTCTCATAGTGGAAAAGGTCATTTATTACTTCTAGGATTAAGAAGATTAGGCTGATATTGAAGGTAAATCGGGCTACAATAAGCACTATCTTTTTTTCACTATTGTGCTCGACTCACACTCACCGAAGCACACCAATATTCCAGATTAGAGCGACAATGAGCAACAACAACTCAGATCTCCACGACTGGCCCGAAGAAGGTATTCGTGCCGCAATCAGCTTTATCTGCAATCAGTCGTCAAACGATAATAAGCTCTCTGTGGTAGATGTTGGTGGTCACCAAGGGGAGACGCTGGGTGCATTCGCAAAGAACGTAGCGCGTTTCTCTTACCTTTCCTTTGAACCCAATCCCACAAGTTTCGCGGCGCTTCAAGAGTATGCCAATACACTTAGTTCGGTGGATAGGGATATTGATCTTCGCAACGCCGCCGTGGGTGCCGAGAATGGTCGAATTGAATTCCACGTCACTCAGGCCACCGCCGTAGCGGGGGTACTTAAACCGGTGGAAGGACTATCTGAACGAGTTCCTACCCGGGATCATGAGATTGCGCAAAGTATCGATTGTCAGTTGTGCAAGATTGACAGTCTCGATGCTATGTTAAACGGCGATGTCATTGATCTGTTAAAGATTGATACTGAGGGGTATGACCTTGAGGTCATGAAGGGCGCCAAACAGGCATTAGAAAACGGCCAATTTAGAGCTGTTTTATCCGAAGTGTTCTTTGTCCCATATCGACAGGATCAAGCTTTTTTCTGGGATCTCGCCTTGTTCATGGAAAACATCGGCTATCACTTTGTGAATTTATATGATTGCCGGGATACAGCGCAAGGACGTCTATATACTGGGAACGGCTTGTGGTTATCACCTCAACTAGCTGCGGATTCCAATTTTCTGTGAAAGCTATTCGATATTGCCAAGCCCCTATGAGGGTCGTTTTCCCGGGAGTTGGATTATGATCAGCCCTGACACGCCGTCCACACAGCCGTTTGGAGTGGGCTGAGTTAGTGGCTCTGGACACGCCTGAAAGACTCCGGTTATATCGAGACATTGCCAAGCCGCTTTTCGCTTCTTGGCTACCTTTTGTTATCGCCCTTGCCATCACCTATCCAATTCGCCTTGGGCTGCGGCTAAGAAAGAGTCTGCGAAAAATATACCGCCCGGAACAGAGTCACACCTCATTGCTTTGCTTGGAGTCCGGAGTAAAGGGTTGGGAGATCATTGAATACAAAGAACTGCACCAATCGGCATTGGAATACGTTGGTGAAGATCGAGTAATTCGCTTTGTCGTCACCGACGAAGCGCCGTATTTAGCTCAGCTTAAACACTTTCTTAATCAACATCCTGTAACCCACTATGCTTGGAGCCCCAGAACTGGCGAACAACACAGGTTCAAAGGATTGGTTGAGGCACTGCAAGTGTCGATTATTTTAAGCCGTCGTGGCATCGTTCCGATTGCGCTTCTCACTGATTTGTTGGTCAGAACATGGCGTACGACTTCTTCCATTGTCACCGCCAGTAGCGGCGTCGTTGTTACCTTGATGTCCCCCTCGGACGTTTCTTTAATCTGCCCTCATCGCCGATTCATTGGGCCCTATATCATGTCTTTCTCCAAGACCACTTTGGATAAATTGGAGGCTGCTAGACAAATCGTTAATGATAATCAGTCAGCTAAAGATGCCATTACACTCGGTGCATTGTATGAGCCTCGAAAGGCAATTGTAGAGAGCATTCAGAAACACCTACGCGCCAATAAACATGATCTCATCATTAAGGGACGATCATTGATGGGCGAACGTAGCTCTGATGAAGAGTATTGGTCTCGAATGGTGAACGCAAAAATTGTAGTCACAACGTCCAATGTGCTTGACGAGGCTGATGACTATGACTGGATGTGGAAAAAGCACTTTGTGTATCGCTATCTGGAAGTCATGGCCTGCGGCTCACTCTTGGTTGCTCCTGATTTGCCGGGTATCGAACGCTATTTTCAACCGGGCGTGCACTTCGTGTCATTTTTAAGTGAAAAAGATGCGGCGAAAAAGGTGCAATATTATTTGGAGAACAACCGGGAGCGAGAGCAGATTTCTCTCCAAGGATTCGAACGCGTGAAGAATTTGGTGGAATCGCGGTCCTTTTGGTTAGGGCTCGACACCTGTTTATCCCATGAGAGCATTCTCTAACAGCCATGTCAAAATGTGCACTAATCATTGGCGTTTCCGGACAGGACGGTTGTTATCTAGCCAAGCACTTGCTGAGCTTGGATTACGATTTAGTCGGTCTCTCACGGGATGCAGAGCAGAGCAACTTCAACGGTCTTTCACGCCTTGGCATTAAGGATCGGCTTGTCTTCGACTCGATTTCAACTACAGACTTCCGGAGTGTTGCGCAGGTTTTCCAGCGTTACAAACCGGATGAAGTTTATAATCTATCTGGTCAGTCATCCGTGGGGCTATCATTCAGCCAACCCGTGGAGACCATTGAAAGTCATCTTCAAGCCACCATCACCATTTTGGAGGTCATCAAATTTCTGGACCTGCCCATCAAGTTCTACAATGCCTGCTCTTCAGAGTGTTTCGGTGAGTCTTCGGCCGATAGTCCATCTGACGAACAAACCCCCTTCAGACCAAAAAGCCCTTATGCATTAGGGAAGGCTGCCGCATTCTGGGCGGTCGATAATTATCGGAACGCCTATGGCCTATTTGCCTGCTCCGGTATTTTAGGAAATCACGAATCTCCTCTCAGGTCATCCAGGTTTGTCACCCAAAAGATCATCCGAGCGGCGGCAAATATTCATTCTGGAGAACAGGACATGCTACTGCTTGGCAACACAGATGTCATCAGGGATTGGGGTTGGGCTGAAGAATATGTAGTGGCGATGAATTTGATGCTTGGCCTGGAGTCCCCCACTGATTTTGTCATAGCAACGGGCAAATCCTGTTCTCTATGGTCTTTCGCTGAATTGGCCTTTGCCGAATTTGGATTAGATGCAAAAAAATACATCCAAGTAAACCCTGCTTTGATACGCCCCTCTGACATTAAAAGTAGTTATCTGTCTCCTAAGAAGGCATCGAGGAAACTCAACTGGAAAGCTCAGTTTGACGCTCACAAGACCATCAAGTCATTGATTGACGAAGTAGATTCATTTTAGTCATGCTCCAGCAATACAGATAGGTGGATCTCCTGCGCAATCGTTTCTGTCTATAATGCATATATCCCTGCTCTACCTACACGAGCGCCGAGCAAACGACCTCTCCTTGTGGTTGCGATCAATCGCTGCTGTGGAGTCAATTCAAGTATTGCTATTGGTTTCTAACGAAACCCAGCATCATGTCCACAAACTGACTAATGACTGCAACCATCACTTTGAAATTCGAAACATAGACACCCCTGCTCGACAGGAATTGAATCCCCAGGGAAACAAACTCCAAAGCCTGTTTAGGGAGGTTTCCTATGTCTTTGGTGAATTTAAATCACGGAACAAGCAATCCCTCTCTCTTCTAAGCCAATACCCCAATACCGTACTCATCACCTACGATGACAGAATGCCTTCGCTCATTTCGATATTGAAATCAGCACACACCCTAAAGATTCCCGTTTTCTTACCGTCAATACTAACGGCTACACCAGACCGAAAAACACAAACATCCAATGTCTTGCAGGAAAAGCGGTTCGTTGAAAAAGTCCTTGCCATATTTGCACGAGGGTGTTGTAGAAACCAGCTCAATGACGAAGGGCGTCTTTATTACAGTCCTATTAGTTTTTTGATGTTGGCTTTCCAACGCGCCTTGCCGGACAACCCTTGGGCCAAAGGAACCTCGCGTTTCGTTAGCGTGGTGGGTGTAGAGGCCGTGTACATAAGAGACCTCTTACTTGACTTCGGAGTGCCAATACAAAAGATGTCCGTCACCGGTCTACCTGTATATGACTTTATGGATTTTTCCACAGATCAACGTATCTCAAAAAAGGTGCTGCTATTAGCCCTCCCTCAATATGCTGAGCATGGCGCTATGGGCCTCGCCGAAGCAATGTCCAATATTCGAGAGATTTTTCAAGGACTTAGCGTATTTGAAGGAAGAATTGTGGTGTCCTTACACCCACGGATGAAACGAGAAGATTATGAACCAGAGATACGGAAATTTGGTTACGAATGCGCCACTGAAAATGCCGAACATTGGATCAAACGATGTTCACTTTTTGTTGCTGCAAATTCATCGTCAACCATCTATTGGGCTTTAATGTTAGGAGTTCGCACACTGTTACTCAATCACGTTTATCCTAAATCCGATTTATTTCGGCACTTTGAATCTCTACAATATATTGAAGACAGTCCATCTCAAGAACTACCGAAATTTGTCGTCACAAGCAAAGCGAACTGGGATCAACTTATTGAGGATGATCAGAAAAAGCTATCCATGGAACTCGTTTCCGATGGTCATTGCGGAAGAAGAAATTTAGAAATAATCAGCACCCTTCAATCACGGCCCGCTTAATCGGTAAAGATCAGTGCTTATCGCCAGTTGAAACTCCAATTACGTAAAAACAATGCTTGGGAAGAATATACGCGACGTTCTTTTCTTAGTTCGCTATTCTCCGCTCTGCATGTTCAATTCCTCGAAATTTGGCAATAGTCTTAAAGTCGGTGGAAAGATCTTCCGTTGTCAGCTCTTCCATGTATCTGCACTTATGAGCAAATATGATATTCGTGAGATTAGCCCCATGGAACCCTGAAAAGTGTGTTGCATCAGACATTGCCGCCATTTGTTCCATTAAGCTCATTTCCCCAAAGTACACAATCTGATATCCGTTTAGCTCATATTCCTTTTCTATCTCTGCAAACTCACCATATACCCGGGAATCCCTTCCTCCTCGTGTAGAGAATATCTTTTCTCCATACTGTTTGTAGTTTTTTCCTTTAGACTCTTCTCCAAGTTTTTGCTCAAGAAATGAGAAATAGAGTTGTATCTCATTAGTCAACTTTTGTCCAAGAATGGCCTCTGAAAATCGACTGGTAAACTTGTCAAAACATACAGCCTTAGCGACCTTTATCCCATGACGTGGGTGATTGACAAACTTCATTTCAAAATCAAACAACGAAAAGAAGTCAAGTAAAGCTGGCCACCGGCTTTTAACCAACCGAGGGAGAATAACAGTATCGGCTAAATCCCACTTTTTAGCCAGAAACATCTGGAATCCCAGATCAGCAACAACGTGGTACCAGTTCATGAAGTTATGCCCCGGGAAACATAAACACCCCTTTCCTCGGATTGTGCAACCCTACGTCTGTAACTTCGGTTTAGTTTGAGTCATTATTGTCGTTCCACACGATATATCGCTTGTCGGCATTGCTCCATTCATCGTCAATCTCAACGAGAATGGCACTGACAAGCCTGAGTAAAGATGCGTCGTTCGGGAAGACCCGTACAATCCGGGTTCGCCGTTTAATTTCCTGCTGGATCGGACGCTCAATTCCATTCGTCGTTCTCATCTTTCGATGATGCGATTCCGGTAAATTGAACACGGTCAATCCTTCAGGAACGTTATCGAGCAGCCATTGCGATAGCTTCGAGCAGTCTGACTCGTAACGGGCCGCCAGTTGCTCCAACTGAGCGCGGGCAGATGCCTCGTCCGTCGCATTCCAGACCGAACGCAATTCGCCACCAATCCGGCTACGAACCTTTGCCGTTGGGGCATGATTAATCGCGTTCTGTGCCAGATGAAACTGACAGCGTTGCCACGGTACACCCGGAAACACGGCACGCCTTGCCGCCTTCAAACCCGCGTGATCATCACTGGCAATGTAAGTGATGCCATGCATGCCTCGTTTCACCAACGACTGTAAAAACTCCCGCCAGTTGATCTCGGCTTCACTGGTGGCAATCTGCACACCCAGTACGCTTCGTCGACCATCCGGTAGTATTCCCACCGCACTGAGCACCGCGGCATCCACCACCTCATGATCCATCCTGACCCGTTCGTAACGCGCATCCAGTACCAGATAACGTATCTCGCCAAGACCACGATCCCGCCATACTGACAAGGCATCGTCCAGCAAAGCCGTTGCACGGGACACCTGAGTCGAAGATATTTTCTCAATACCGAACAGATCCAGTACCTTCTCCACACGGCGCGTACTGACACCACTAACGTACATCTGAGCCACACACAGCATCAACGCGCGCTCACTGCGTCGTCCCTGTTCCAGACTGTGCGGGTAAAACCCGGACTCACCGTGATTACGCGTCTTGGGTATCGACAGATTTAGCGTCCCAAGGGTCGTGTCCACCTGTTTGGGTTTGAATCCATTGGCATGGCCACGGCGATTATCACTGCGTTCATGGGGCACCGCACCCAGAAACTGGGATCGTTCGATCTGCATGGCCTGATTCATCATCGCGGTAATGACATCACGAAATGCCTGCGGGCCATGTTGAATCAATTGTTCCATCACTACTTCATATAGGTTAGGGTAATCAGGTTGGGTCATTGGGTTGTCTCCACATTTGCGTAAGTCACAAAAATGGAACGACTTGATGGCTCAACATTCAATACTAAAGCCTGAAAAACCGGCTTTGGCTTCGCTCTCTACGTTCACTCCGCCAAAGCCAATAGCGAAGCTGCAATAGAAAGCTAAATTACAGACCTCAGATTACACTACCTTTCCTCGCTTTGATACAAAATAGTAAACAAGCCTTGGAAGTGTTGCATCTAATTGATAGGCCGCTCCTTTTGTGTAAGTGATTTCACGCTTAGCTCCATGGCACAAGACCGTGCGTTCTCCAACCGCAACCACATTCCGTATTACTTTGTGACCATTTTCGCCAAACTGTTCAAGGTCTTTATGTTTAGAATATTGCTGAGGAGAAATAAGCATTGGTAGTGTAATCTGAGGTCTGTAATTTAGCTTTCTATTGCAGCTTCGCTATTGGCTTTGGCGGAGTGAACGTAGAGAGCGAAGCCAAAGCCGGTTTTTCAGGCTTTAGTATTGAATGTTGAGCCATCAAGTCGTTCCATTTTTGTGACTTACGCAAATGTGGAGGCAACCCAATGACCCAACCTGATTACCCTAACCTATATGAAGTAGTGATGGAACAATTGATTCAACATGGCCCCCAGGCATTTCGTGATGTCATTACCGCGATGATGAATCAGGCCATGCAGATCGAACGATCCCAGTTTCTGGGTGCGGTGCCCCATGAACGCAGTGATAATCGCCGTGGCCATGCCAATGGATTCAAACCCAAACTGGTGGACACGACCCTTGGGACGTTAAATCTGTCGATACCCAAGACGCGTAATCACGGTGAGTCCGGGTTTTACCCGCACAGTCTGGAACAGGGACGACGCAGTGAGCGCGCGTTGATGCTGTGTGTGGCTCAGATGTACGTTAGTGGTGTCAGTACGCGCCGTGTGGAGAAGGTACTGGATCTGTTCGGTATTGAGAAGATCTCTTCGACTCAGGTGTCCCGTGCAACGGCTTTGCTGGACGATGCCTTGTCAGTATGGCGGGATCGTGGTCTTGGCGAGATACGTTATCTGGTACTGGATGCGCGTTACGAACGGGTCAGGATGGATCATGAGGTGGTGGATGCCGCGGTGCTCAGTGCGGTGGGAATACTACCGGATGGTCGACGAAGCGTACTGGGTGTGCAGATTGCCACCAGTGAAGCCGAGATCAACTGGCGGGAGTTTTTACAGTCGTTGGTGAAACGAGGCATGCATGGCATCACTTACATTGCCAGTGATGACCACGCGGGCCTCAAAGCAGCGAGACGTGCTGTGTTTCCGGGTGTACCGTGGCAACGCTGTCAGTTTCATCTGGCACAGAACGCGATTAATCATGCCCCAACGGCAAAGGTTCGTAGCCGGATTGGTGGCGAATTGCGTTCGGTCTGGAATGCGACGGACGAGGCATCGGCCCTGGCTCAGTTGGAGCAACTGGCGGCCCGTTACGAGTCAGACTGCTCGAAGCTATCGCAATGGCTGCTCGATAACGTTCCTGAAGGATTGACCGTGTTCAATTTACCGGAGTCGCATCATCGAAAGATGAGAACGACGAATGGAATTGAGCGTCCGATCCAGCAGGAGATTAAACGGCGAACCCGGATTGTACGGGTCTTCCCGAATGAGGCATCTTTACTCAGGCTTGTCAGTGCCATTCTCGTTGAGATTGACGATGAATGGAGCAATGCCGACAAGCGATATATCGTGTGGAACGACAATAATGACTCAAACTAAACCGAAGTTACAGACGTAGGGTTGCACAATCTAAGCATTTTTGGGTTACGCGATAAATAGGGTTTTGCCGAATGGACTTTTGCTTATGTATTTTTCGATACTATTTTCTTTTCTAGATTGGAATTCCCATTTCACTGACGAATCTGCGCGTTCCCAACACAGACTCGTGTCAGGTATCTAGCGAAAACTGCAGGCCCTAGAAAGCAACCGTTTCAACCCCATTGCTTCTCTCACCACTACTGAAAAGATCAAGCCCCTAAAAGCCGAACAGTATCGCATCAATATCACAGAGAAGACCCCAACGAATTCCTGATGATACCTTAGGGTCAAGGATCCAACCCTGTGCGCTTTTTTTGTCACTAGACTGACAGCATATCCCAACTAATTATCGTGTCTTCCTCTATCGCAATCTTCGCCTTAGTCCCAGCTATCTTGTCTATTTCGAATGGTGAAATACCATGAGCGGGTCGTTTTGATATTAGTGATTCCTTAGTAATAGTCTCCCCTATGGCGATGGGATGAGCTGAAACTAGGCTTCGTCGAGCCTGTTTCCTAGATTCTCCTTCTTCGCTAAGCGGTGTTTTCTCATAAGATCCAATGATTTCTTGAGCTCGCCTTACTCTAGCTTTGAAGTGTTTAAGATCCGTCATGTCCATTGCATGGTAATGGTCATTCCCTGGCAGGGTTTTATCATGGCTAAAATGTTTTTCAAGGACGCTTGCGCCAAGCATACTGGCTAATAGCAAATTTTCCATATCCCCAGGAAGTGTGTGATCAGAGTAACCAATTAGCGTATTAGGGAACCTGTTTTTAAGATCAACGATCATACCGAGATTTGCATTTTTGTCTGGTGTTGGATAGTTCAAGATACAATGCATCAAACATACCGGTGCACCGTACTTCTCAAGGAAGCTTGCTGCACGCGATATTTCGGATATTGTTGCTGCTCCTGTAGAAAGCAGAATTGGCTTTTTTTTACTTCCGATACTTTCTAATAAGGGTTGGTTCGTGATATCGGAAGAAGATATTTTGTGAACTGAAACCAATTCATCCAAAAAGTTGGCTGACTCAAGATCAAAAGGGGTAGACATAAATTCAATACCTACTTGCTCACAATGTCGTTTCAGTTCCTCATATTCTGGTTTCCAAAAAGCATCATATCTCTTAAAGAGTTCATATTGATTTTTCGCCTTTTCTTTAGAAGTATCCCAATAGGCGGGGCTATTTTTGGAAGCAATTAGATGTGCTTTGTAGGATTGAAACTTAATGGCATTAGCGCCACCTTCTTGTGCTTCATCGATAAGTTGTTTTGCCAAATCCATTGAACCTTCATGATTCACTCCAGCTTCCGCAATCAAATAGGGGTCGGGTATCTGCCCTATTTTTTGGGCATTCAACAGCTGTTCAAATTCAATCATTTTGAGAGGAAGCAATTAGCTATGGTTTTTCAAGACCGTGTTTATCAGATAACAGCTGTGAATATACAGACATTTTTTCTTGATCATTTGTCAAATTCGACTCATGCCGGCGATATCGATAAAGGGGAAGAATGATATTGTAGACTTCGAACCTTTCCTGAAACCGTATCCTTAGGTCCCGTTCTTCATGGGCTCGAAACTTCTTGTCGTATAAGCCTATATTAACAAGGGAGTCGAGACGAAACATAATACCACAAGCAATCGGCACTTGTTCAGCGTTGATTCTTTCAACATGATTTTCCGATTCGTCCACCAACACATAATCAACAGAGACCGCTCCAAACTGATGGTTATAACTGAGGAACTGTTGTTGCACCCATAGCAAATCGCTATGGACATAGTCATCTGCGTCGACAAAAACAACATACTGCCCCCGAGCGTTGCGCACTCCAATATTACGGGCTTCGGACAATCCAACATTCGTCTCTAGTTCGATTGTTCGGATTAAGTCACCAAAACTTTTTAACACCTCTAAAGAGTGGTCACTACTATTATCATCAACGATAATGACCTCGTAGTCTGATTTCTCGTAGTTCTGATCTAATAGACTTCTGATAGCTCTGCCGAGATATCTGGCATAGTTATAGTTAGTAATAATTACCGAAACCTTCATGACATTCGTTTGGTGAGTTCATTTTAAGACTTTCCTGAGAGTGCGCGATCCGCCTGAGTGTGAAACACTGTTTGTAGTATTGCAAACTCCCAATACGACGAGACCTCAGCATAACGTCGCGAGCGAAGAAAAGGCTAGGCAAAACAGGCGAAAAAGCGCAGCTTATACTTATAAATGAGCATTTTTAGCTTGTTTTAACAACGCATTTTCAAGTGCAGCAGTTATGCTGAGGTCTCATGACATATTTCAAAGCTTCTAAATCACTCCTAATCTATTGATCTGGGTTAACAACGATGAGCAGGCTATTTGCTCCGTTATCCACTCCATTCATTGCTCGATTGCGTATCCCACATCTCTTTGTACAATCCCGGCCTGTCTTTTAAATCAGCATGAACCCCCTGGTCCACAATCTGACCTCGATCCAGAACAATGATACGATCAGCATTTACAACGGTAGAAAGGCGGTGGGCAATCATCAAAACCGTCCTGACACGGTCCAATCCATACACTGCCTTTATAATATTTTTTTCAGATAACACGTCTAATGCACTAGTGGCCTCATCTAGAATAAGCACCGATGAGTTTTTCAAAATAGCCCTTGCTAACGCAATTCTCTGTATTTGTCCGCCCGATATTTTCAGCCCTCTTTCTCCTAACGGTGAGTCGTATCCATCCGCCATCTCACTAATGAACTCGTGAGCATAGGCGATTTTGCACGCTGCGATAATCTGCTCCTCAGACGCGTTCGGATTAGCAAATAACAAATTTTCTCTAACGCTTGCGTTAAAAATTAGATCACTTTGAGAAACAACACTAAAGCAGGAAAACCAAGATGCAGGCAACGCTTTCCCAGAAGGGACCTCATGGATACTGACTTCTCCTTCACTAGGGTCGTTTAGACCTGCTATAAGATCAATAAGGGTCGATTTCCCTGATCCAGATCGACCGACTATGGCTAATTTCTCTCCACGCGAGATAGTCAACGACACATCATTGATAACCCCTTCTGATTTTTCGCTGTACCGAAAACAAACTTTATCCAAAGTAATTGCCTTCCAGTCGTTAGGAATTTCTATTCCTGTTGTTCTTTGAAAACGTTTATCATCTACACGTAGAAATTCTGCCACATACCCGAGCATCGGTGCCACCTTAGCTAATTGTGCTCGAATAATATTCAACTCAGCAAACCGTCCGCCACAGCGATATAAAACCATAACGTATCCCAATAGAGTAGGTAACGGCTGGGAAATGGATGCAAGTATTTGGTAGTGCCCAACCAGTAAGACACCAACACCAATGAAAAGTATTACCGTTTCCTGCAACGGTGCTAACAAACCGACAATAATAGCCCCATCACGCTTTAATTTATTTCCTCTCCAAAGGATGTCTTTAATCGTGGACAATACCATTCGATCATTCCCGTAAAGCTTAATCAGCTTGATAGCAAGCAGATAGTCGATAGAGGTTTTTGCCAACTTTACTCCATTCTTCGTCACTTCTTTGCCAACTCGTCCCAACCGTCTTAATAGTGGCAGGATAGCAATAGACATCACAATCAATATGACTGAGGAGAATACCGATAACTGCCAACTCATACCCACGAGTAAAACGAAATAACCCAAAAATGTACAACTCGTTACGATGATGGAATTAATGGCTGTCAAAACCACTGAAGGAGCCGCCGCATGGCCAAGGAGAGATTGTTTATCTCCAGCAGAGAACTGACTGATACTCTGATAATGAAGACTCATGATATGCTCCATCACTCGAGTTTGGAGATAGAAAACGACCTTGCTTTGTAAATAGGCATTAACAACTTGTGTCAAATACTGCACGCACGCTTTTATAACCTGTCCACTAGCTCCTAACAGCAAAAGCAAAATAAACATGCTCTCCTTGTCAAAATCAACGCACAAATCTAATCCTAAAAAATCGACCACACCAGAAATTTGCGCAGAGCATTGTTCGTTTTCCCCTGTGATAACAACCACGCTTAATGCAATGAGTCCAACAGACAGTCCTTCGAGAAGTCCACTCAGAACACCCAAACTGAAAACGCTGCAAACTCCGAATTTGAATCGACTAATGGGCTCTAGCGTGAGCCAAAGTATTCGCTCTGTGGATATCGACATATTTCGAGCGAATAGCCGAAGAACACGATTAGTCAGGCTTCTAAACATCGGTTGTGTTTAGTTTTAAAGTTACTTTTTCAACAAGCATTTGTATAAGGCCATTTCCTTTTTCACACATTCAGTCATGCTATAGCGCTCCTCAACATCAGTCCTAGCCTTTTTACGAATCGCGTTAAGTGTCTCATCAGGCAATCCGAGGACTTCCTGCATACATTGAGCGATATCATCCCCACTCTGTTCACAAAGGAACCCATTCTCGCCATGTTCGATCAACTCTCGATGAGTTCGAATATTCGACGATATCGTCAATAGGCCAGCAGACATTGCCTCCAAAATAACTTTAGGCATTCCTGACGCGTGAGTTTGAATAATCATAAATAGATTATGTTTCGCTAATATTTTTGGAATCTGATCATTTCCAACATTGGCAAGGAAGTTGACATCCAGACCGTGCATCAACACGATTTTCTCAAGCTCAACCTTATATGGCCCATCGCCAATAACCGTTACTTCACAGGGTCGATTAAGCTTTGCCAATCCGTGCAGTACTCCCTGGAAATTTTTCATTTGTACCAATCGACCAATCAATACAATTTTAAGTTTCTCCTTGACTGATACCGGATGATCTTCGTAGGAATACAGTTTCTCATCTACCGCATTGGGGATGACTGTGATTTTTCTCGGACTAATTCCGTAATTCTCTGAAACGTATCGAGCGTCAGAAGGAGTCACAGCGATAATCGCATCAGAAAAACGAAACCCAAGCCACTCCATAAACAGCGCTTTTTTCATACGCCATCCTTGAAGCCCCTGCTCCTTAATCATCATTTCCTTGGTTCGTACCCAACCACATCGAACCACAAATCTTGATCCTCTAACCAAAATTCGTCCAAGCAGGCCAACCAATGATCCCTGGGATTGGTTAGATTTAAAAATCGTCGTTTTTCTAAAAGACTTCCAATGTAAAAATGGTGCCAGCACGGCATAGATCAGCAGATGATTGATCTTTTTTTTTGGCAGTATCCCTACTTTCCCCAGGTATGGCTGATGCTGTTGATCATTTTCACCATAGGTCAAAAACTCAACATCGACATCATATTCATTAAAAAGAGAATAGTAACGGTTTTCCCGGGCGACAAGTCCTTGTTTAACCCAAGTATCCAAGGTCGTTCCAAACGAAAAAAGTAACATCAACCGCATAGGAATACTCGGTTAGTTTTTCTAGAAATCAAATTTGGTAGTATCCTTTGTACCACTCAACAAATTTGGCCACTCCCGTCTCAATGGTAGTGTCCGGTTTGTAACCAGTGTCATTTTGCAAGCGATTGGTATCGGCTTGAGTAGCTGGAACGTCTCCTGGCTGCATGGGCATAAAATTGTAATTCGCTTTCACGCCCAAGTTTTCTTCTAACACTTCGATGTAGCGCATCAAATTTTGCGGTGCGCTGTTTCCGATGTTGTAAATTCGATAAGGCGATTTACTCGTCGCTGGATTTGGTGATTCGCCCGTCCATTCATTATCACTTTCGGGAACCCGATCGATTACCCGCATAACACCCTCAACAATATCTTCCACGAAAGTAAAATCTCGAATCATGTTTCCATTATTAAAAACTGGAATTGGCTCTCCAGCCAGAATTCCCTTTGTGAATAGAAACAACGCCATATCCGGTCTACCCCAAGGGCCATAAACGGTAAAGAATCGCAAACCGGTAGTAGGCAAATTGTATAAATTGGAATAGCAATGGGCCATTAGCTCATTAGCCTTTTTACTTGCAGCGTACAATGAAATAGGGTGGTCCACATTGTCCGTCTCAGCAAAGGGCAACTTAGTATTAGCGCCATAAACCGAACTAGAAGAAGCATAAACCAAATGCTCAATGCCATTGTGTCGGCAACCTTCGAGAATATTACAAAAGCCAACAATATTTGAATCCACATAAGCATGTGGGTTTTCAATAGAGTAACGCACACCAGCTTGTGCCGCCAAATTTACCACGGTGTCAATTTCATTATTGGAAAACAACTCCGCCACTTTTTCCCGATCCGCAATATCGAAATGTGAACAAGAAAAGTTGTCACGATCTTGCAAACGGGCAAGGCGCGCTTTTTTCAAGTTAACGTCATAGTAGTCATTCAGATCATCAATACCAATTACCGTGTCCCCACGATCTAGCAATCGATGGCCCAAGGTAGAACCGATAAAACCTGCTGCTCCAGTGATTAGTACGCGCATTTTCTCTTTTTACTCCGAGTCTATAGTGACCAGTATTTTCGTTCAGCCTGGCTAAATTCTTCTTTCGACTTAATGCCTTTTACATCAATAAAAATCCCTTGGGGCAACATTCTTTCTACGTAAGTTTTAACGCTATGCGCTGCCAGTTCCGCATGAGGAACCGCAAGAATGATTGCCGCTGCCTTGGGTAATTCGTCCCAGGACTTGAGGTCAACACCATACTCACGACGAGCTTCCGAGGTATTCGCCACAGGATCATGAACGGAAACATTGAAACCGAAGGCCTGTAATTCACAGATAATTGTTATCACCTGGCTATTGCGCAAATCTGGGCAATTCTCTTTAAACGTTAAACCGCAAATAACAACCTCGCGAGAAACCGAATTTCCCGACGATGACAATATCCCTTTGATCGTCTTCTCAGCAATGAACTTACCCATTGAGCCATTGATTCTGCGGCCGGCGAGAATAACTTCAGGAAGATAACCAACAGATTGCGCCTTGTCAGTAAGGTAATATGGATCGACACCGATACAATGCCCTCCCACAAGTCCCGGTCTGAACTTCAGGAAGTTCCATTTTGTTTCCGCCGCATCCAGAACTTCATTAGTATCAATATCTAGACGATCAAACAAAACCGCCAATTCATTGACGAAAGCAATATTCAAGTCCCGTTGTGTATTTTCAATGACCTTGGCGGCCTCTGCGACCCGAATGCTGGACGCACGATGAACACCTGCATCGACCACTGAACCATAGATTTCAGCTAATTGATCCAATACCAATGGGGTGTCACCGGCCACTACCTTCACAATTCTCGTCAAGGTGTGTTCCTTGTCACCCGGATTAATTCTCTCCGGCGAATAGCCCACATTGAAATCATCTAACCACGTCAACCCAGAAGCTCTTTCAAGCTCAGGCACACACACGTCCTCCGTTGCACCTGGAAAAACAGTGGATTCGTAAACAACGATGGAGCCCTTCTTTATTTGCCCACCAACGGTCTTGCTAGCGGAAACCAATGGTGTCAGATCTGGGCGATTCGAGGCGTCAACCGGTGTTGGGACAGCGACAATATAAACATCCAGCTGGGCCAGTTCCTCAGGGCCATCCGCAAAAACTAACTGGGATGCTTCGATAAACTGATCAGGAGAAACTTCTCCGGTAACATCGATACCCTTTCGATAGTCGGTAATTTTCGCCTGACTCAGATCATACCCGATCGTATTATATCGACGGCCCAGCGCTACCGCTAGCTGGAGGCCCACGTATCCAAGTCCAATTATTCCAATTTTAATACTCATGATGACTTGCCAAGGACTATTGCGGATTCCGATAATATTTGTAAATACTTATGGTTTTGGCGCCCCCAATCGATCGGTTTGATTCTATGGACGCTCTACCACCCACGCGAGCAGTGAAGAGGCACGAATTGTAATCTGACAGAGGAATACTGTCTAGTCCGTAAAGCAGCGAAACCCTGAACTGGAAAATGTAAATATTGTTATTTTTCAATGAGTTGATTCACAAATCTCGCCACCAAGCTTAGCATTTCGATCAATCCCATCGGTTATCTGCCAGCCTATCATCGACCTGAATCCATTCATGTGTACCTCCCCTGGAGCAGACACCCTCGGCGTATGAAAGAATGCCATTAATGATAACCATGGGATGCAGAATCACGGTTGGCCATTTTCACTAACCTAGCGCTACCTTCGATAGAACGCCCTTTGTAAGCTCAAACGAAACAAACCTAACGTTTGCCGTTTGTCAGACTCCGATAGCACTTGAGATAACGTGGGTTTGAGTTGGTCATCGACAATTTATTCCGTGAATCAACTTCAAAGGTGGATACGATAAATCGATATGTCCGACAAGGTTTCAACTAGCTCAAAGTAGTCTGAGTTATTTTTTATAAACACCAGAAAATCTTGGCTATACCAATCTGAATACAACCGAACGTTAGTGGGCCAATGGCCGGAAACACGACCTGTTTTACTCACCGATCCTCGTCGCTGATTCACCACCAATAATCCGTCAGCATAAGATTCAAAATCTTCAAGTTTGTAATTCGTACGATTGGTGTTTAACGCACCGTGTCCATAGAACTTGTGTCCATTGTATTGATGCTTGGTAAATGCATTGACGACATAGCCGGTTATCTGATCAGTTAATACTTGAGTTTTGGAAATCCGTTCTAGGTGAGTAATTAGATCATTCAACAATCGCTGATCCATATCTTCATTCACTGATTTCAACATTCCAAATTTGTCGTATTGGTTATTGACGAAACTGGTATTGAATGGCCACAACAAGGTAAAGGAGAGAATGATAAACAATCCCGAGATAATCACTCCAAGCTTGGAGGATTGGATTTTTTTCATTGAAAAATCAGCCCACCAAGTAACCACAAGCAATGCTAACGCCAGTTCCATGGGCACGATGTAAACTAATCGCCACACCACTTCGGGGTAAGTCATCCGCAGAAAAAAATCAATGAACACTGGATTAAACACGGTCCATAACGGTGACCATATTCCCGCAGCAACCACCAAAGGAAATGCGACCTTTCGCGCATGCAAAAAGTAAGCCAGATATCCCCATACACCCCAAACTGTCAACACTTGGTAGAACTGCCCACTTGGCTTAAGGATAAAAAGGTGTTTTAGAATTGGAGCTGTTTGGCTAACCGGCATCAGCCAGCCACCTTCCAAAGCGTAGTTGCGAACTCGTGAAATATACAAATACCCATGAAGTATCAGATATCCCACGATCACGAGAAGAAACGAAGCACAGATGATTTGTGCCGACCGACTATTTCTCAGTCTTGGCCCCAAGTCTTGCCAAGGATAACCAGTTCCGGAAAACAACCAACGCCAAAACATTGCGCCCGTCAGGAGAACGGCCATTACCCCAATGAATAGTACTTCTTGATGGTGCAGCAACATCGTTGCAAACGACAGAAAGCCACCAAGCAAAACCGTTTTCAAAATACCGGTTCGCCCTGAAAGAAAATCCCAGATCACAATGAGTACCGACCAATACCCAATTAGTGCCATAAAGGATGGTGCAAAAACATAATAACGAACATAACTGAAAGGCCCAATACCAAAATGCAAAACCAAAAATACCACGGCTAATATCGCCGCCCAAGTCCGTTGCAAGTCACTGAGTTTAGTGTCCCGGAACAACCGCATGGCAAACCAGTAAAACGCAGTAGTAAACGTGGCAAAGTTCACAACCCAAATACTGTTCATAGCCTGCTGAAAATTGGTTTTAGTTAAACTAATTAGCCATCCACAGAAATGGTACCAGTGATAGTTCGGGGTAGTTAGCACCTCTTTTTTTATTTTGAACGCCCAAATCTCACTTGTACTCCAATGCTCTACTGCATTCCCAATTTTCAGCATATGCCATAACGGATCACCGGGGATTTCCATATAGGGGCCAACAGTAATCGCATAAAACAACGATACGGCCAATACTACTGAGGGTAGGATGAATTTCCACTCTATGCCCGTCGTTATCTGCGACCAATCCACCTCTCGGCCAAGTACTGGAAACAAACGGCCTAACACGACCGCTAGCAGACAGAACACAAATAGAAAATAGCTCGTGGAAAACCAGGAAACAGGCAAATCAGCCAAAGAGAAAAGAACACTCAAACCAATAAAAAAGCCTAATGAAGCAATTGGGTATAAATACCCGTTAGCGATGCCCGTGATTCGAAACAGTGACAGTATTGTCCAACCGGGAATAATTAGACAAAAGGCATATAACAGTGCGAATAACATTTATCGGCCCCGACCAAACAACACGACTCTGATTGTTTTTAGTACGATAAAAACATCAAGCATCAACGAAAAATGGCGAATATAATAAAGGTCATACTCAAGTTTTCTTTCTGAGTCTTCCTGACTAGCGCCATAGGGGTACATCACCTGCGCCCACCCAGTTAAGCCCGGTTTTACCACGTGGCGATACTGATAAAAGGGAATCGCTTTTTCCAGCTCAGTCACAAATTCGGGACGTTCTGGTCTCGGACCAATAAAACTCATGTCTCCACGCAACACATTCCATAATTGAGGTAACTCGTCCAACCGGGTTGCTCGTAGCACCCGACCAATACTTGTAATCCGATTATCTTCTTTCGCCGCCCATTGGTGCCCTCCTTCCTTTTCAGCGTCCGTGACCATGGTACGAAATTTGTATACCCGAAATAGCTCACCGTTCACTCCCACTCGAATCTGGCTATAAAATGCAGGGCCTCGGTCATAGGCAAAAACGACCAAACCAACCAAAATCATCATAGGGAATAGTGTACTCAGAAGCATAACTGACAATATGATGTCCACAACCCGTTTCGCACGAAGTACAATATCGTGGTGAATCAAACCAAACTCTGCACTGGTGGCAAACCACACTTTACGCAAAAATTGTAACGGTACCTTATAAAGAAACCGCTCATAAAACTCCGCCACATTAAAAACCCGCGTACCACCCAGCCTAATAGCGATAAGTTCGTGGGCGATTGCGTCATCAATCATATCGGGCAAAATAATCACACCTCGTAAAGCGGCGCTGTCCACATGGTTGAGATCATCGAAACGCCTAAACTGCCCTTCACCATAGATCACTTTGAAGTCCTTCGCGATAATCTCTCCGTTTTCTTTGTCACCGATCACCCCCCAAATAGGCTCAGTGGTAACTTTTTGGATCAATATCCTCAGAAAAACCCTTGATATCACCAACCAACAACCAAACGTCAGCATAGAAAAGATAAACTGTGTTCGCCAAAAGTAGATGTCAGTTTGAATCAACTGAGTAACGTATCCAATTGCGGTAATCACAACGCCGGAGAACAGTATGGCAATACTCATGTTTCCCGGGATGTGAATGAAGGACAATTGCCTTCGAATAACATACCCACTGAACAGATAAACTGATAACAAAGAGATCAAAATGATGACACCTAGGCCGAAGGCGCTACCCATTTTGTAGCTCCCATAAACCCAATAGCTGTTCAAGTAGAACGAGGCGACAAGGAGCATTGCGTCAGTAAGCGTTAACACACTTATCCAGAATAACCGAGTGTTGGAATTGCTCATGAATCTGATATTTTCTGATCTGGCTCTGTTAGTCGCTCAAGTATTCGCTCGGAAACGAACGCAACATCAAAAAATGCGCAACATCGTTTTCTAGATGCCGCACCCATGGTATTACAAAGCGCCGGTTTTAGAATGAAGGCTTCCATCGCTTTTGCCAATTGTTCCACGTTGCGAGCTTCAATCAAATATCCATTTTCTTGATCCACAACCAATTCTCGACAGCCTGGCACATCCGTCGTGATCACGGGGCGACCCATTGACATTGCTTCTAAACCAGACCTCGGCAACCCTTCTCGATATGAGGGCAACACAAACACATTCGACTGCAGCAAATAGGGTCGCACGTCCCGTGTTTCGCCAAGGTATTCGATGGTTCCTTCGTCATGCCATTGATCAATTTCGTCCTTATGAATTGCACTTGGGTTACGATCCAAAGGACCCAACAAACCCACCTTTATTTCTGGATAGCTTTTCTTCAGAGACAACGCGGCCAAGTAGTATTCCTTTAGGCCCTTATCTTTAAGCATCCTACCGATATATAAAAACCGGGTTTTCCCTTTCTCAGGCACCTCCGGCCTCCCATAGAAGTGGTCGGTATCAATACCCGTTCCAGGCAAAGTAACGGATCGGCATAAACGGGAAATGCCCGCTTGTTTGAAAAGTGCAGAATCATCCGGGTTCTGAAAGAAGAACAAATCCTGCTTTCGCAACACCAAACGGTACCACATCGTCACCATTGATCGGATCGCTTTCGCCAATGGGGTTTTCGTCAAAAAAACGTACCCTAACCCAGTCACCATATTTCCAATTAGCCTGACCCCAGCAAGTCTTGCAGCAAGGCTGCCGTAAAGACAAGGTTTAATACTAAAGTTTAGTACCACATGGGGTTTGTATTTTTCATATATTCGATACAGATCCCAGATAAATTTTGTTTCCTGCAAGGGGTTCAGACCATGCTGATGAATGGAAATAGGCTCATACACCAACCCCGCCTCTTCGAATGCTCCCTCATCTCCATCACGAGGGGTAACACAGACAACTCGCTGATACTGCTTCGAGAGATCTCGCAAAACTTGTTCATAATGTAGCCACAAATAGCGCGAAGTATTGTGGCACACCACAATGGTCTGCCTCTGAGTGGTGGATCTGTCTAACATGCCCTGCCTATCAACCATTCCCTGATCCCAATGCTTAACTCCACAGTCTTGCCCTTCTCGGCTCCATGATGATTAATGAATGAAATACTCTGGGTATGATTCGACCCACAGCGCTGCCCCAAAATTGCGCAGCACTCTGTTTCTTGCCCATTAAATCTGAAGACGCAGGTTTCATTCTCGCCAGTTTTCATACCATAACTGAAACATCAACACATTCCAGAGAAAGTGCTCTGCCCCCGGTTTACCATTTTGAAAATCATTCCAAACGCTCATTACCCGATCGCTATCAAGAAAACCATCATGCTTGATTCGGCTAGGATTAATATGACCTTCCGCCCATTGGCGGAGAGGGCCGCGAAGCCAATTTCTAAGCGGAATAGCGAATCCCTTTTTGGGTCTCTCTATCAATGATTTCGGCACCAACTGATAAAGTATTGTACGTAGCGCCACTTTGCTGTGAGTCTGGTAATCCCCATTATCAGATCGCAACTGCCAGGCGGTTTCCACTATGTGGTGATCCAGCAACGGAGCACGCAGCTCAAGGGAAGAATACATACTAGCGCGATCGACTTTGGTGAGGATGTCATCCGGAAGGTAGTTATGCAGATCAAGAAACATCATTTGATGGAGATATGGCTCCCCAGACAGTGCTGGGCGAGTTAACGCATACTCAGGTTCACTCCCACCCAATACAAACCTCGATGGATTACAATGCGATGAGATAAGCCCACGGTAGAACTGCTGGCGGTCACTCTCAGGAAGTAACGCCGCTAGACGTTGAATTTTGCCGAGATGCTGGCGAATGCCATTCGGCAAAACCTGGCTGTCAGCGGCTGCAATCAACTTTAGCAGACTAGCCACAATTCCTCGTGACGTCTGAGACATCCAACCACAGCATCTCCAGACCTTTTCCGCCCAATAGTAACGCTCATAACCGCCAAAGAGCTCGTCTCCCCCATCTCCAGACAAGCAGACAGTAACATGTTCTCTCGCCATGCGACTGACCAATATCGTTGGCAGTTGGGACGAGTCACCGAAAGGTTCGTCATAGATTTGTGCCAAATCGGGAATGATGTCCATGACCTCCTTGGCGCTCACTATCTGTTCATGGTGATCCGTATTGAGGTGCTCAGCAACTGCTTTAGCATAAGGGGCTTCATTAAAGTTTTCATCTTCGAAGCCAATACTAAACGTCCGCACCTGTTCGCTACTTGACCGCTGCATCAATGCAACAATGGTGGAAGAGTCCACGCCACCGGACAGGAAAGCACCCAAATCAACATCTGACCGCATTTGACGTTCGACCACACCCTGCAGTTGGACTTCAAAATCAACCTGATTCATTTTCCTACCAGAGTCACTCGCTTTGTGCACCGGTAATTTCCAGTAAGCGGTCATTGCGGACAACAACAGCGCTGGATTTTCTATATACCGACGAACACCTTTCACATCGATATCTAGCATGGTTCCAGGCGGCAATTTGAAGATATTCTGATAAATACTCTGTGGTCCAGGAACATAACCATGACGCAGAAAAAGCGTCAACGACTGAAGATTCACATCGGGTTTAACATCAAACACCCCATGCATCGCTTTCAATTCTGATGCAAACAACATTCTGTTTTCGTGGCAGCCAAAGTACAGCGGTTTTTCACCCAGCCGATCCCGTGCAAGGTGAAGTACTTTTTGCTTTTGATCAAAACAAAGAATGGCAAACATTCCTTCAAGTCGGCTTACGGCGCCATGAAAACCCCACTGTTCAAAAGCGGCGGTCAAAACCTGGGTGTCACTGCTTGGTGCAAAATCATTACGATACTTTTGCAACTCATTAGCGAGCTCGACGAAGTTGTATATTTCACCGTTAAAGGTCATCGCATAACGTTTGGATGACGACAGGATAGGCTGATGCCCCAATTCGGATAGTTCCAAAACAGCCAACCGTCTTTGCCCCAAAGCGAGCTTCTCCTCACCGCAAACCCAAGCGCCTTCGTCATCGGGGCCACGTCGCGATAGCGCATCGTTCATCCGCTTAATTGTTTCATTTAGCCCACGCTCATCCGTTTGATGACTCAGATCGATGATGCCGGTTATTCCACACATTTAAGCCACCCGCGAAGAGAGATAAGACCAATACAGCTGATCGTATCGTTCTACCGTTTTACCAAGGGAAAACTGGGTCACCATCCTGTCTCTAGCCTGATGTTCCATACTCTCTTTGTCGTTAAAGGATAAGCCCAGTGCTTGTTCGCAAGCATCCACAAGCCCCTTCTGATCCTTCACACTCACCACAAATCCCGTACTTCCCAATACTTCGGGCACATCACCAACGTTGGTTGAGACACAAATCTTCTGGCAAGCCATTGCTTCTCCGATAACATTCGGCCAGCCTTCACTATCAGACGTTAGCACCACCAGATCCAGTGCATTCATAACGTCTTCAATGTCATCCCGTTCTCCCAAAAGATAGCAGCTGTCAATCAAACCCAGCTGTTCAATCATCAACCGCAATTCTTGGTTTTCGCTATCCATTCCACGGCCAATCATTACACCTCGAAAAGGCTTTTCCAGGCGGGATTTCAAAGACGCCATTACCTGTAGGAATCGACGGTGATTCTTTAATGGATCATATCGCCCAACGATACCAATCAACATCGTCTGATCACGCAACTGCCAGTTTCCAAACCATGCCTGTCGCAAGCGACCGCGTGCCTCGTCATTGGGGGTAAACCGGTTTGTATCAATCCCGTTTGCGATCACATAGCTTGACTCACATTGATAACCGATTTGTTCGTGGCGTCTTTTGGCTTCATGACCGCAATAGATAATTGAGGATGGCCACTTACTCGACACCTTGGCGTTAATTCGTTGATTGAGTGCGATGTGCTTTTGGCTCGACACCCAACCTGTTTCGCTCTGCCGAATATTCCAGATCACTGGGATATTCTGTTTCACCGCCACATAACCTGCAAGTAGATCTGCTGCATACAGCCAGCTTTGAATTACGGCTGGTTGATAACGCTCGATCAGGTTATTTAGTTTTGACAGTCCACGCCAAATAGATGCGTTGCGAGCAAGGTGAAGACAATGAACTGGAATACCGGCCTGGTTAATCACGGCGCCCAGCACACCTTCATCACGTAGGGACACCACTACACATTGATGGGCTGTATTTTTCAACAATCTCACCATCATCTTTTCTGCACCACCCACGTTAAGCCCGGTGATGACATGCATGATAATTCCAGTCGTCATTATTCGATGGTCTGGGATGAGTTTGGCCCCTTTACACTTGCAATGGATCGTGTTTTTCTCTGGGACCATGTTCGTTGACAAAACATGGCGATAGGACATAACAATATCCAGTCAGTCATCATATGATGGCGCAACGCTTGACCATGATTAGTAGTACCAACGTTCCAGAGAAAAGTCAGGCTGACATAGATCACTAGCAATAGAAGCAGATATCGGTAATGTTCCTCTTCGCTCCCCTTCCTGCTGCACCATATTACAATTACGGACACGATGCCCAACATACGTAATATCCCTCCTACCATGAGCACCGATGTACTCATTAGTTGGTAATTGCCGGTTACCGGCCAACCCATGTAATAGAAATAAGAACGCGTTAACGATAACAACATGCTTATCCAATCAACAAAAGAGAACGATGCCCTATAGCCTGTAGTGGGATTGCTCGACTCCCCTGCCTCTCGATACAAAGCCACTGATTGTGGAATAGAGTCAAAAATCATGGCGAAATAGTCGTCTCCACCCGTTGAAGGTAATAGGAAAAAAATTGCTAATCCGAATGTAAATAGAAAAATAACCAACAGTAGAAATGAGATACGACTTAAAAAAACATCGGAACAACCATTGGCCCCAGAAACAGTTTGTTGGCGCCATGTCATAACACCATGCAAAAGTATCAGTCCAGCTGCGCCAACCAACCCATAGATCATCATCACCTGGTGGAACAACCCCATGATCATCCAAGAACAACAGGCAATCAATATATCCATCATTGCCTGATTTTGTATGCCTCGAATAGCCAGAAAACTACCCAACATAAAGAACAGTGTCATCCAAGGCTCCCGAAGAGTAATCGAACCATAGATCAGTCCACTCGGAGTTAAACCATACATCAATATTGCCCCAGCGAGGATTACCATATTGTTAACTTCCAAAAGGCGAAGTACACGAATCAAAAGCCCTGCGGAAATGCTGAAACACAGAATTGAAAAGCTTTGCCCAAGCCACAGCGATTTTCCAAACCAATCATACAAAATTAGCAGTAGGGACTTATACATGGGCGTACCAATGGCCCATTCCAGTTGTTCAGCATCACCCGCAAACTTGGCGGCAAACAAGTGAAACCCCCAGGCATCAGATTTAGCGAAAATCAGGGGCCCATAGGCAATGTTTACAAACGAAAGAAGATGGTGGGCGAGAAGAACGAAAATGCCACTTAGCACAATGATTGGTGTTCGATTCGACTTAGGCAGTACTACCCAAAAAACGACAAAGCTTGCCATAGCAAGTAGCCAACCCGCTAAGCTATCCACCGCGTTTTCCTTGTTGCTGTACTTCAGTGCAGGCGTCCTCAAACTGCTTGGTCATTTTTTCCAAACTGAATGTCTGATCCATGTATTTTCTTAAACCAGAAAAATCCCAGATTTTGTTTTTTCTGGCACCGCTGTTGGCCGCTTCATTTGATTTTTTGGAAGAAATTATTGATAACCATGATTCTGCGATCCCCTGTGCATCGCCCACCTCACAAACAACACCGAAACGATCTACCGCCAACCGGCAATCACCAACGTCGGTCACCACACAGGGAGTTTCGCATGCCATAGCCTCGACCACAGTATTTGGCAGCCCTTCGGATTTTGAGGTCAGAGTCATTAAATTCAATGCACTGTACATTGCCGGCATATTCGTTTCATTGGATTTGTAACGAAGGCGATGTCCATACAAAGGGTGATTGTCGATTTTGGCTTTTAGTTCCGTTGCATATTCATTGTCGCCACCACCGACGATAACAAACCAGACCCTGTCATCATTGACGGCAACGATTTCACATGCTTGTAAAAACACTTCGTAGTTTTTTGCCGGGTCCAAGCGACCAGCCATACCAACCAGAGCGGCCTCAGTTGGGATATTCATCTCTTTTCGCCACTTTTCTCCGTCCTGTGAGTTTGCCATAAACCGTTGCATATCGACGCCGTTGTGAATAACCTGCAATTTGTTCACCGGATACCCTTCCTGCCGCGCTGACTCCCAGCCTGCCACCGAATTCACCACCACCTTGTCCACCCATCGTGCGCTTTTGGCTTGCACCCAATAGCTAATTTTTGCCCACCAACCGTATTCTCCGACAGGCAACTTCGCAGACGCCAGCCCCCATATCAATCGAGGCTGTTTACCGATAATTTTGGGCCTCAACAGTCGAACGAATAATGCATACAGATTGGCTGAAGGCAAGCAGGAAACAATCACATCCGGCGCCGCTTGCTGGTAAATTCTTCTCAAGCGAATTGCCGCACCAAGCAAATCATATCGGCCACCTTTGCCCACATTGAAAACGGGGATACCATAATCCTTGGTTTCAGCAACAAAAGCCCCTGTCTCCCGCAGACACCAAAGAGAGACGTCGTGCCCATTTTCCATCAGGGACTTCGCCAGTAGGATCATTTGGCGCTCTGCACCACCGACCTCGAGGCTTGGGATAAACAGAGCTAGTTTCATGATTTCCTGCTACTCGTAGAATGCAGAAGTGACGTATTCGTTTCGAGCTCATCGAACAGCACTTCCCATTGTTTAATCACATTCGCCACTGCGTACTTCTCAACGCTTTGCGCTGCCTGCTTCCCCATGCGCTTTCTTTTCTCTACATCACCCATCAATTCTTCCAACGCCGTAACGAACAGTTGCTCACAGCCGAGATTAGGCTTCTCATCTTGAGGCACGACGAACCCAGCGGTAGCTGGGATAAGTGTTTCAACCCCGGGATTATATGCCACGGCCACAACGGGTAATCCACTCATCATCGCCTCACATATTGCCATTGGGAATGCTTCAATTTTTGATGTAGAAGCAAAAATTTCAGCTTGTTTCATCCAACGCTGAGGTTGAGATGTGTTACCGATCAAATGGACATACCCTTCTAAGTCCCGTGCGACAATTTGCTGTTGTAGTACTTCTTTCAAACCACCATCGCCAGCAATCACCAAATGCCAGTCGGGAAACGTCTGCCTTGTCATCGCATAAGCTTCTATTAACCGATCAAACGATTTGCTAGCGATCAAACGCCCCATACCAAGGATGTAGGGCTTTGGAGTCTGTAAATCAACGTTGTCATTGACTCCCACTTGAATCGGGTTCGGAATCACACAGACCCGGCGACTACCGGATTTTTCAAACCAGCTTTTCATGTATTCGTTAAGAACCACCACCCGATCACATAAACGGTAGGTTAAGTTGCGCAATACTCTCCATGGTAACTTGTGTTGAACCAATTCTGGATCCGTGTGTTCACAAACAACTAACGGCGTTTTCACGGCAAGTTGACTCAAAAACATAAGCACATTGGTTTCCAGCATGAACGACACAATCAGATCAGGCTCAAGGTCTTTGATTGTTTTTCTCATCGTTCTGATTCGGTAGACGTTGGCCTTCACCGCGCCCATCACTGAAGATTGCGGCGATAGTAGGTCTAGGTACATCACCGACACATCACCAGACAGTGAATAAAAGGCATCTTCCTTGTTTGAGAGACAGACAATGGTAACGCGCATTTTTTGCGCAAAGGCATTCGCAACAGTGCTCGCCACTCGTTCAGCTCCACCGGAACGCAGACTACTGATAACCATGACGAGGTGGCGGGATGACATTGCCTGATTTAATTAACGCAGTCGGTCCATGCCAGCATAGATCTGGCGAATTAGCCGGGATGGCAGGTACGAAACTAGGTAACTCAACTGGTATTTCAAACGAGATCTAGGTGGCTGAGACTGTGCGAGCAATGACTTGAGACACACTCTGATTTTCTTTTTTAGCCCAGAACGCAAATACAGATACAACATTATCTTCGATTGATTCGCTGGCTCATCGCCCTGTTCCAGAAACACTAAAAAATCGCCTTTATAACGCCCCACCTGCAAGTCATCAACCCCCTCATTACGACGTTGTCTGGCGTACACTCGAGCCATATTAGCAAACGCTCTTTGATCTTCGGCATGATCAATTGATATTCGATGATTACCAAACCTCAATGAATAATACTTACCCGGCAAATTCGCAAGCTGAGTTTTTTCCTGACAACGCAACGTCAAATCATAGTCTTGCGCATAGGTAAACGAATCACGATATCCTCCCACCTGATCTAGAATGTCTTTACGAAACATAAGCGCACCATGCACAAACTGATTCGTTTTGATTAGGCTAGTCGCTATTTCATCAGAGGATTGATCGAACCTCAATTCGCCAATAACATCGTCGTCATCATCTATCAACTCGACCGAGCTGCCTAATACACCAATCGCCGGATTACTCTCCATGAACGCAAACTGCGCTTTCAGTCGTTCGGGGTGTGACACATCGTCCGCATCTTGCCTCGCTATGTATTTTCCACGGCAGTGCCTAATACCCACATTCAAACTATGAGTCAAACCGCTGTTTGCTTTCCTGATAACACGAACGCGAGGATCATTCACAGCCTCTACACTTACCACGGCGCCATCCGTTGATCCGTCATCGACCAGAACTAGTTCAACGTCCTTAAGAGATTGATTAAGAATGCTAAAAACGGATTTACTTAAGTACGCGCCACCATTGTATACGCACAACAGTACACTAACTTTGGGGGGGGGCGATGAGCCAGTACCGTCAAGACGATTATTGTCAGTCATTCGTCCTTGAGCCTAGTTGCTCTGAACTTGACTGATCTGAACCTGACCTCTCAATACCCAATTGACAAAAACTATCCGCTCGGAATCGACACGCCGACATCAACAAATAGGACCAGCCTAGCGCTGACAGAATACCAAGCAGCGGCATAATGGGAATTCGGAATCGTGAATACGCCTCGATCCCAACGGATAACAGCGTGAAGTAACCCACAATCAATCCACAAAAAATCAGGATGGCGTTTTCCCTAGCCATCTGCCCGGTTCTTTTGGCACTGTTGCGGAGCCTGCTAATGAATAAGCCCATAATACCAACATACACCAACGTAACGTGGAACAACACGAATATCTTTACAAGCCACCCACCCTTACTTTCATTCGAGAAACCCAACACTAGAAAGAGATCATTAATCGCTGAACCAAAAACACCAAAGTACAATCGAATAAAACCCAAACCTCCCTGAACCATCGTTTCCACCGGTGTTTCTTTGATCAATAGCAAGCCCTCACTACCCATCCGTTTTGCCATTTCACCAACATTTAGGTTCTCGGCGCGTTGAATCGCACGTTTCCTCTCTCTGAATTCCTTTTGCACATCATCAAACGATCGACCATCTCGATAGGCAATATTCCACGCTGCCCGATACTCGTATAGGTTAATGGATGAAATTGTGGTCAAGAAAGCCTCCCCTGTCTTGTCCTGATTCCTCATCATCCAAACCGCAGCAAATGACATTGATAAAACAAACACCAAACCGAACACGCCTATCCTGTCGAAAGCGACCCACCTCCGGGGTTTGCCATTATTAGCAGGCAACCCACCCAAGATCCCCCAGGCCATGACCACCAAAGGAAAGAAAATAGCTATCGGTCTACACAGTGTGGCTAAACCAAGCACCACCCCGCATAAAATGCCTTTTGACCACCCCGCAGTCCGCTGGTATTTAATATCCATGGCCAAGTTTGCAGCGACCACGATCAGGAAAGTAAAAATCGTTTCTGATAGCAGATAGTTGGCGCCCTGAGCGCTGACGAAATCCAGCCCGAAAATCAACGCAAAGGCGATATACCCATGCTGATGATAATCATTCGCTGCACCTTTCACTGAATCGGGGCTAAACTGGTTGAGTATTCGCCAGGCAAAACAGGCCGTCAACAAAGAAATAGCGATTTGGACCAGTATGATTGCTTTGACATCAAATCCCAAAACGCTATCCAAAACGCCCAGAAAAAAGGGATACACCGGAGTTCGCGAGAAACTTGGAAACAGCCCTTCCTCGAAAAGCTGTTTGCCTAAGTACACATAATCATGACTGTCTGGTTGAAGAAATAGGGCTTCATTAAAACCATAGGCCAACCAAATCCCTAACCGCGTAACCAGCATCACAGCCAAAGTTACAAACAACCACTTCATATTTTTTAGCATTGTACCGACGGCCATACTAGTGTTTGACTAACCATTTCGATATCTGAAGAATGTCCTAATTGCACAAAACCAGTCTTTCAGGCCAATTTTCTTCCCTTCCGCAACGGTACGAGGCAAATAGGAAATGGGAACTTCCATTATACGGTGACCACTGCTAAGAACTTTTGCGGATATTTCGTGATCAAGTTCAAAGCCCGTGGTTTCAAGTGCTAGGTTTTTAATGATGGGCGATTTAAAGAGTTTGTAAGCCGTTACTGTGTCCGACAAAAACCGACCAGTGAAAAGTAATGACACAAAACTCAAACTCTGACCCCCAAGATACGCAACCCAAGACTGCTCAGGGTGCTTTCCCGTTAGTAGGTTTTTTATCACTCCAGCCTCTGGATGTTTCATGTATCTGCTGCCGTAAATTACGTCCGCTTTGTTGCTCAGGAGCGGTTCCAGCATGGGGATATAGTCTTCAGGGTCATACTCCAAATCAGCATCCTGAATAATTAGAAAATCTCCTGTTGCTTTGTCCAACCCAGTTCTTACTGCCATGCCTTTGCCGCTGTTTACGGTATGCTCCAGCAGAATTACATTATCAAACCTCCTTACAATCTCTGCTGTTTGGTCCGCAGAGCAATCGTTGATTACAATAATTTCTTTTTCCAATCCCAAAGAAGCCAGATTGACTTCCGCTATTTTTTCCAACAAGACGCCAATGAAATTCGCTTCATTGTAAGCTGGGATTACAATGGACAGTGTTTGTGTTTTATTATGCATTCTAGGCTTCGCCCCGTGTGTCCTGTTTCATCGATTACTTGTCGCTGTTTGTGATACGCCACCACTAGCCGAGATCAACTGCTCAGCATCTTCAACGGTATTGACACCAATGGACTCCGTACTATCCACAGCGCGATAAGTTGATACCGTTCCTTTACCCCGCATCCATGAAATAAAAGGCAAAAAATTGCGCTCGTGAGTAGTCGCTCCAACCCCCGATTCGGTATTTGAATTGTCCACTGACGATACTGTATCGAGCCAATCAGAAAATTGAGGCAGCAGGTCAAAATAGGTGGTAGCACTCAATCCGAATAGCCCACAGTCGTTCTCTCCGATCTCGGGCATGTCGTCACCTTCTCTTCGTTGCATCACATGAATAATCTCACCCCACTTATCCCGTTGCATGTGGATATAAGGTTGTGGTTTTTCGATGGTGGGGAAAATCAGACAAGGCTCGTCAGTGTCATCAAACAACTGGTGCATAGCCAAAGCAGTTTGATGCGTAATACCAATTTGATCGCACCAACTTATCCACAACTGGTCCGGCTTTGCATCACCGAGCCTATTTTTTAGTTGTGGAAGGGGAGCGAGAATCGCATCCAGCATTCCAGTCGCTTCTGCTTGATAGGCAAACTCATAACTGTATCCAGTCGATATTAGGTAATTCTCTACCACCTGTTCGTCTTTGGGATTGATCACAATCACAAAGTGATCAACATACGGTTGATATCGTACCAATAAATAACTAATCAGTGGCTTACCACCCAGTGGAAACATTAGTTTAGGACCCGAATAGTCCAATCGCGTGCCTCTGCCCGCGGCGGGTATAATCATTACATTCATGAAGTTCGACCCATTAGTAATCCTGTTACTTCCGTGAGATCACCATAAAATCCAGAAAAACTAGGATGTTCAATGTGACTGATTCGATTGCGCACATTGACCACCCTTGCACCAGCGGCCAGACCACTTCTAACACCTGCGACACTGTCCTCAATAATTAGGGATGCCGATGGCGCTAGACCCAAGGCTTTTATCGCTCGGCAAAAGATCTCTGGATCCGGCTTCGCTTTCTTGACGTGATCTGCGGTTATCACGGCCTCAAACAAATGGCTCACGCCAAGCCGATCAAGAACCAGACCGGCGCTGGCTTTTGAGGCGCTAGTTGCCAATGCCAGCTTGAATCCAGCTCTATGCAATTTTTCGATGGAACACACGGTATCGGCGAATACAATATCCGCAGTTCGTAACAGCTTCAGAGCTTCGGTTTGTTTATAACTCACACACTGTTGGCGTGCTTGCGAAGACAAGTGGCCACAAAGCTGATCAACAACGTCTTTAGTGCTGCGCCCAGCCAACTGTTCATACTCCACAGCGGGAAGTTTCAGTTTCGTCATAAGCCGATTATAGGCCTGCTCATGGCAAGGAGATGTATCGACAAGCACTCCATCCATGTCGAACACCACTCCGCTGATACCCCCCAGATGATCGGCCATTAGTCCTGTTTACGCTTAAATTTTGGCGGCAGTCAAAGTAGGCTTTTCATGCGTTGGGTCATAATCACCCAAAAAGCATTCAGGCCCTGTAAAATACTGGTACGCCTAACCTTGTTCGGAGACATAGGGAGGAAGTCAACTGGCACCTCGAAAACCCTGCCTTTGCTATCAAGTAGATCACTTAGCAGATACTGGTTGAAATTATCCCGTTCAAAATTGGATTGGTTTTTTCGAAGAAAGTGACTTTTAACAACACGTAGTCCAGACAGGGTGTCTGAGACATACCGTCCATAGAGCGACAAATAGCTCAAACTAAGCATGTAGCTTCCAATATAGCTTACAGCACCGAGTGACACGCGATGGCGGTAGCGAAATTTATAGGACGCTTTCATATCTGACGCTGATAAGCGACGACTTCCCCAAACAGCATCAACATTAGGTTGATTCAGGTTAGAAATCAGAGAAATCACATCGTACCCATGATACATCCCCGAACACTCCATCAAGCACACGTAATCGTGGCTATTCTCAAGCACTGCCCTTAACATCAATTCATTGCCTTTATTCTCCACATGGGAAGTCTTGAATGGCAAGTCAACTTCTTGGAAATAATCGATTTCCACACCTTGGTAATATATCGTCACGTCGTAGGGGAATTGCAGCTTGGAGCGAGCCATCTCCAAAACCGTCTGCACTGTTTTGTTAACAGAGCTATTTTCAGTTAATAAAACAGCGACCGACAACGCAGCTTTCTTTGCTAGAATTTCATTGACGAATGGGGACAATACTTTCTCAGGATCATGATTCCCGGTTTCTTGATCTTCATAGTTACCTATTCTTATCAGACGGGGGTCCTCAATCTGCTCCATATTCCCCAAAGGGATATAGTTTTTCTCATCATCTCTGGTTTTGGTATCCGGCAAGTTAACCAGGTAGTGAGTAAGTAATGATGAAACCGGATAGCTTCTGGCGTTCTTTTCGCGCAGGTAGTAAACCGCCTTATTAATAATTTCAACAGCATTGAAATCAGGAATCTCTGCGTCCTCCTCGATGTTCGTTACCAATAACTTCAATGCTTGAGTGTTTTTCGCAATGTCATGCCCAAGCCCTGGCGTCAAATAAGATGGAAAGAGGCTAGAGTGTTGCGTCCCTGGCGCATAGATAATCAGATCCGCTCTCGATATCGCATCCTGAGCCTGTTCGTTAAGATGAATATCTGCTTCGCGCTGTTTAAGCAATTTGTTAAGCTGATTGACCGGTAACGCTTCCAGACTTTCTTTCTGGATCGGTGCATCCAGTAAAAAAATATCTTTGATATGATTCCGTTTCCCCGCGTCAACAATGTCCGCCTCACTTTCCAGATACTCACCGTTTTCATTGGTCGCGACTAAAAACGCATTTTCCCCTTTCGTGACATTCAGAATCAAACCCGCTTCTAACCCAAGTAAACGATCATAATCATCGACACCCTGATTAAAATTTCGCTGGCTCACCAAAAAGCTACCGGCAAAAACTAGGTTGCCGATACTACAGTCGGAAAAATCGAAACCCTCTTGCTGGTTTTCCAGTTCATCACAAAATGCCTGCATGCGTTCTACCAAGAGGTTTTTTGATTCATTTCGCAATGAATCGTGTAGTCGTGAAAAGGAATCAAAAAAAACAGTGGCGTTTTCAACGGGCTTTGCAGTTAACAATCCTAATATCGCAGCAACCAGTTCATCATTCACCGTCACAGGCAAACGTAAATCCAGCAGCTCGATCAGCCCCTGTTCACAGCTGCGTTTTTCGATCGCGACACGGCTGGCATTTTTACGAAAATCAGAAGGTCCAAGACAATCTCCTAAAAACCGCCGTACCTCGCCAGTAGACAGGCCGTCATCATAGCCATTGATAATTAGACTTAGATTTACACTGCTATGGTGTAGTAGTTGCTTGGTGAGTACCGATGACCCTCTCCCTCCAGAGAACAGAACCACATTAACCGTTTGATTATTCACGAAACAACATCCCCTTCCAAGTTTGGTAACAGACGATCATTATTAGCCAATGGCTTTGAAGTCCACAAAGTAGACATAAAAAGCCGTTTCAGATAGAAACTCGCTTCCCCAAATTGCAATCCAAATCACACTCACTCCATCCTTCCATCATAGCTAATCTCAGCCTCATACACTCGGCCTTAATTTTGCGAATTTTGCCGTGATCTCTTTTCGCGTAACCTTATAACATGTTTCCATGTTCGTCAGATGCGAATCGCCGACCATGTTCAATAGCAACCCCAAAAGTCAAACACGCAATGGGGTCCAGAGCCAATAAATCGCGAACCGTGGGTCACATCTGCCTTACTATTCAGGATCGATTTCATTTAAACAGGATTTTCATTCAGATCGTACTCCAGATCTGCATCAGAGGGGGAAACGGCATCTCCAATATTATGTACGATACCGATTTGTAAGGTCGCTCCTTTACCTTGGTTCTGCTTATCTTGATTATACTTATGGAAAAAACCAAGTGATCTGCCAATTCAGCGATATCGTTAGAGCGTTTTTTACGAATGTCGTCCGTGGAGCCATCAACAACACCATCAACCTCCTTTCATGGTAAGGTGAGGCGTGAACCCTATTTGACAACATATCTATAGTCGCGGCTTTATTATAGCAAGGAATAATGGCTGAAAGCTTCATGATATATTTACGCAGACCAATGTACAGGCAAGGGAAACACGAGTATAAAATACCCCATCATATGCCACAAATAAATTTCAGCCTGATAATGCTTCCCCAGTTTCTTTTCTTTCCTCTTCTGGGAGTGATTTCATGACTCCCTTTATTCATCATCCACGAAATGTTGACCAAGCATTTTCTAATAATACAATTAGCAACTATGTACTTGGCCTTGTAGCAATTGCGCTACTCATCTTATGGGTGTTTTTCCCCTCTGATTACCCTCTTCGGGTTCCCGACACCACAAGCTACCTACGGTTCGACCCGTACCGGGGAGCGGGATATCCTTTTTTCCTTCAACTTACTCAAGTTTTCCAACTGGATTGGTCACTGGTTGTTTTGTTGCAACTCGCATTGTTTTTTTCGACTTTACTCTATTTGTCAATCAGTCTGAAGCGATTCACCTCCTCCTTTGTATCAGGGGTAGCCCTGTTAGTAGGAACAGGTGCAAACCCCGCCGTTGTCCAGTATTGCTTTTCGCTCATCACCGAATCTCTTTTTTTCAGCTCATTAATGCTACTTACCGGGCTGATACTAAAACCCGATGAAACCAGCAATAAAGCCCGTCCTTTCCTCATCGGTTGCCTCGTCGCTTGGCTCATTCTGATTAAGCCAGTGTCCTGGGCATTGGTTTGCATACCCGTGATTCTGATGGTGCAATTTCTTTTGTCAAAAAATGCCTTTTTCAAGCGCACATCGCTGATCTTCTTGGGAATTACTCTCGTCTTATCCGCGGGTACACTGTATCGTTTCAGCGTTCATCAAAGTTGGATTCCGAGTTCATTCATGGGGAATCAACTTACTGGAAAACTTGTATTTTCCGAGTTTGATGCACAGAAAACCCCCTACCCAACCGCCGGAAAACACTGGTTAGCCTTAACGGAACAATCAAGAAAGGCGAGAACTCAACACATGCACAGCATCAACGAGAAATTTGTCTTTTCTCTAAACATCTACGACTATTTACGATTCAGAAAAATGCCCGAGGTATTGCAGAAATCCAATATCCCAGAATCCGGTCAGGGACAGGCGCTGAACGTGCTAGCTTATTCCATTATCAAACAGGATCCCACGGGGTATCTGGAAGACGTGATGATTAACTTTTATGGGTTATGGGCGTTGGCCGAGCTACAGTCAGAAAATATGATCAGGGAATACAATCGGAAGCTTGAACTAGTGAAACCCGATCTCCCGGACGAAATCATTCCATACCGGCCCGAACCTCAAAACCCCAAGACCTTTATCGGCATCAAACTCTTTTTGGCCATCGCTGCAATCGCAAATGTCCTTATTATTTTTCTTGGCCTTAAACAGTACCTAACTCGGTTTCGCCCCTTACCCAGCGCTGGCTTGAGTCTTTTCCTCGTCGCCGTGATGGTCCAAAGTTATTTTCTCCTAACAGCGTCGTTACAAGCGGGACTGATGCGATACGCCATCGCTGCCTGGCCGTTACACCTAGTTCTCGTCATTGCCGGAGCCGTTTTTTTCTTTGACCATTATTTTGGAAAATCACGAGCTTCGGACTAAACCCATATCACCCAATAAGGAAGGCCTCTTGTTCCATGATAAAAATGAGACCCGTACACCGTAAGGAAGTAAGACATAGGCGCTGATGTAAGAGGCCGGCTATTTGTTGCACTAAACGCCAGCTCTTGTTTTTCGATGACTCCGTGGGTACATCTCTAAAAATAAATCATTTGTACCCTTTGCTCAATATTCAATTTCAATAAGGTCGAGATGGTGAAACTCCCTGATTTTCGTTACCTACCCTAGCATCATTATCTTTGCGTCATTAGCCCGATGATCGTTTCGCCACCGCACCTGCCTTAATTTTGATAAAACCCTGGGCGGTCATTTTCAACAACATCCATCCGTGTCTGAAACGATCGATATTGGTACTTCCATAGGTTCTTGCACCATAGGTTATGGGAATATCCACGGTACCTAAACACAAATCAGACGATGGAAATAGCAGCTGAAAATCGCCAAATGGATCGAACTCACCAAAGTCCTCAAGCCAAGCAAGGAAACGATAATGGTCTTCTCTACTGATCATCTTAGTACCACATAGCGAATCACCAATTGAGATATCCAGTACTCGACTAAGGGTTTTGGCAAAAAACAGATTTCCGAGTCGATTTAAAAATCGCATCGCCTCATCCTCCATGGGATACATCAATCGATTTCCATTAACCATATCCGCTGTGCCACTTCGATACGCTTCATAAAACCTCGGCAAGCTCTCCGGGGGCATCGTAAGATCAGCATCGAGAATGGTCAACAATTCTCCACGAGCCTGATTAAAGCCAAGCATCACCGCATCTTTTTTTCCTTTCCCGGTTTGCTGAAGTGCCACAAGGGAGTATTTCCTGTATTTTTCCATGGCAACAACTCGCTGAATTTCACTCCAGGTATTATCCGTCGAGTTTCCTTCAACAAAAATCACCTCAACGTCGACCCCCTCCAGTTCGGGCATTCTAATTAGTGCATTCTCGATATTGCCAGCTTCATTCCTTGCCGGAATGACAATGGATAAAGAGGGTCGGTCCTCGGACACTTTAATGGGTCTTAGCACCACCACCGTGGCAATCGATAACCACTTGATAAGCGGAATCGTTGGGAGAATACGGTTAATGAAATCACCGGCACCCCATAACCTGAACGGGCTGTACGCGGTAGTTCGTAACTTCACTACCTCAAAGCCACATAATTTGCACAGGTTTTGTATGTTCGAACGAGTGACAAATGTCACTGACCGGCTCACTTTTCTGAGTCCGACTAAGTCTGCCAGACGATACAGCCAGCGAAAGTATGGATTAAACAAAACACATACAACGCGATCAGATCTCGACATTTTCTCGAACAACGCGTTGAGCTGTGGCTCAATATCATTTTCATAATTCAGGTTTCCATTTAGCAATAGCACCCTTCTTGCCTTAGCCTCTCCACTGTGAATACTATCAATTCCATCAACCGTGGTTTTCTCCTTACACTGGATTTCCTCCAATAAACGTTGTTTGTCATCTTCAAGTGGTGCTATCTGCATTACGAGATCATAGTACTTGCTGAACCTATTGATCTCGGCGGCAATGGTAGTGGTGATGAATTTATTAAATTTGCTGTGTGCCATGTTCTTTTAGCAATGTTTGTTTATCCGAGCCACCGATTAAATCGACAGCCCCTCCAGTAAGCAAAGTATTTGGTCTGTACTCTGACAATTAATAGCGTATCCCGATACCGCCAACCGCCTCACCCTTTACATCTTCCTGTGCGTAAAAATCGCATGTTTTTTTCAGAGAAGCAAGGCATTGACTTCTAATTGATCGCATTTGGTCCCATCGCTTAATGAACTCTCTGGGTAGCTGATCGACTGTTTCTGCTTCGGGGTCTAATAATCGCTTATTCAAACCGGTATAGTAAACAAAAGGAGCAAGCACTACGGCATTCTCATCAGAACACTCGCAGAGATATTGCCCTTCCATACGAAGATCATATCGTCGATCAAGGTCCTTGTATCCAGACTCTGGCTGGTTCCAACCAGTAACATGATTGACGTGAATAAACTCAGCGACACCCGGTTTTAGTGCTCCTGCTTTTTCGGCTTTGTCGACCAGCGCCCGGATGGGCAGGAATACCGGGGAATCATAGTGCTCTGTAAAGTTTCTTGCCGCATCATGAGAGAAAGTTAATGATAGGTAATCAAACAACTTGGGGCCATGTCCAATGACGACACACAGTGAAACCAAACCAACGAAAGAATTGCTCGATTTTCTCCTTTTCGTAGAAAAACTCAATAGTAATACCGGTGCAATCATCAGCACATACATCGGAAGGTAGAATCGAAAATAGCCGGTATAAGTATGCCCACTGAAATCCAAATTGAACATAAAAAACACGGTCATTGATGCGCCGATGATACAAACTAAAGATAGCCGATCAATTCCATGACGCTTTTTCACCAAGAAATACAACCATAGTAACGCGACCCCAAGCATCAGAATCAATCCGCTAGTACCCAAATGGAAGGACATCCGATAGCCCATTTCTGTCCACCATGATTCGGAAAATAGATACTCGAATCCAATACTTTTGTATCGACTAACACCATGCTCCTGCCTAACGAGATAGTAAATAATAAACGGAAGTATAGATGCGATTCCCACTAGCACCGCATTTTTGAAATGCGTAAGACCTTTCGCCCAAGGCCTTCCCGCCAACCAAAACCAAGGTACAAAAAAGATTGCCGGTTCTTTGATAATTGCCGCCATTCCCAACAATAGACAGGCTTTCAGATACGCGTTTTTACCTGGGTTAACCAATAACAACTCTAATGTCAGAGCAATCAATATCAAGGCCCAAGGCTCCAGATAAACGGAGGTAAAAAAGTAGACCATCTCGGCCTGATAAAACAGCATCAAGGCAAAAGGTAGAATGGAAATACTGGGCCATTTGCCAATCAGTAATGGTCTCAACACCAATAGCCACATCACAATACTGGCAAAATTGGTCAATCTGCTTGCGTTAAATATACTCAGCCACTCACCTAACGCCAATCGAATTAGGGGCGCGCTAATGAATCGTCCCCCACCGGGATAACGATAAAGGATAGAGTGCAATTCAATTGAGCTGCCTACCCAGACGAGCGAAGCGATTGCAAGGATGCAGTACAGCCAGATTTTTCCAACCATTACCGATATGACTAAGCCAATCACTAAGAAGGACAAAAGCATGTAGTGATGTCTAAGCTCGTAATAAGCACGTTTATTCGCGCCTCGATGATATTCATGATCACCAATATTGGGAAATTCCTGATTCCAAGTCATCAGCAAAAAGAACACCGAAGGCAGAATAATCAGTAGTGAAACCAATAGAACTTCGTATCGACTGACATTCTGACTTCCTAGCTGCGCTAATATCGATTTCAAATAACCCATCGGACTGAATTCGGACCCTGCTCCAACTAGTACAATGATCGTAACCAGAACAATAAGCGGTAGATAAACCCAAGGCCCTAGCTCATAAACTCCGACCCAGGACAGAGCAATAACGATACACAGAAGAGAAAAGACCATGCTCGCTTGGCCAATTCCCATTGCGAACCCTCGTTCCCTTGCCGTGCGGTATGCGCTTTTTATGATTGAAAAGCCACGCCATTGACACAACAGCCAGCTGATATATAGCAGCCCTGCTAGAATGATGGACCATACCACTAGGGCCAGTCTTCCAGGCTTGGCTACCTGGCTGTGATACAAAGTATCATTGCCCTCAAACGCAAAATAAGGATCATTACCTAAGGTGACTATCTCAAGTCCATTTTCAACAAGGCCATAGCTAACCACCCCGTTGAAGGGCACCATCTTGTCTGCCAACTCCCGGGCGTTCCAACAGATCGATCGCAGCATTGATTCGAAACAAAGCTGATTCATCACTATACGAGCATCTCCTGCCGCCGTATCAATTCGATAGTGATCAATTTGTTTGAGTGGTAAACCCAGTTTGACAACTTCCTTTTGTCCAGACAGTTTGGTACTGGTCGAATCTTCCTCATTCCAACCTCGACCAATGTTGTAGTATATTTTGATGGAGTCCGTTGTGGATTCCGTTAACACGATGCTAATGTTCGCTGGCAATCTGATTTGCTGGGCATAAAGGAACGCAAGCATACCAATTGACAGCCCCCCCAATACCATTAGCCTCAAAAAGACACTTTTTAGCCGTAGATTCATTCTGGTTTTCACTACCCTAATTTGTAGAAGTTTAGACCAAATCTGACACCGTATTAAATCAATCCGAGCGAAGCGAGGGTTGATTTAATGAGAGTTACCCGTTTTGATGTAGTTACCAAACAATATCAAAACACAACGAGGTAACTCTCAATGATCCATACTAACGAAAAAGTCATCAAGCATAAAGTCGGTTTACTGAATCTGGCTGAAGAGCTCGGAAACGTTTCTAAAGCCTGCAAGGTGATGGGATTGTCGCGCGATACATTCTACCGATACAAAGCGGCGGCGGATGAAGGAGGAGTCGAAGCGCTTCTTGATCGCAACCGTCGCAGCCCGAACATCAAGAACCGAGTCGATCCTGCTGTCGAGTCCATCGTGCTTGATTACGCACTGGAAGAACCTGCCCATGGCCAAAGCCGAACCAGTAATGAACTGCGTAAACGAGGTACCTTCGTTTCACCCAGCGGAGTTCGCAGTATCTGGCTGCGACATGGTTTAGCGTGCTTTAAAGACCGGTTAAAAGCGTTGTCTAATAAAGTGGCTGAGCAGGGATTGATTTTGACTGAATCCCAGGTCGCGGCCATGGAACGTAAGAAAGAGGACGATGTGGCCTGTGGTGAGATAGATACCGCCCATCCCGGCTATCTGGGGTCACAGGACACCTATTACGTCGGTACCTTCAAGGGGATCGGCAGAGTGTATCAACAGACCTTCGTGGACACGTATTCCAAAGTGGCTCATGCGAAGCTCTACACGACCAAAACACCGATCACCGCAGCGGATATGCTCAATGATCAGGTGCTCCCGTTCTACGAAGAGCACAGCCTTCCCATGCTGCGCATTCTTACTGACAGGGGAACCGAGTATTGTGGTCGAGCCGATCAGCATGATTATCAGCTTTACATGGCACTGAATAACATTGAGCACACGAAAACCAAGGTGAAATCACCGCAGACAAATGGGATATGTGAACGATTCCACAAGACCATTCTTAACGAGTTTTATCAGATAACCCTACGCAAGAAAATCTATGATTCAGTTGACGAATTACAGATTGATCTTGACGAGTGGCTTATCAAGTACAATACTCAACGAACTCATCAGGGTAAAATGTGCCTTGGGAGAACGCCGATGGAAACACTCATCGACGGTAAAGCGATCTGGAAAGAAAAGTTTGTAAACTAAACTCTATCTGACAGACAGCTACTGATAAACGGGTAACTGTCAGCTCAAGTCTGAACTTCTACACCTAATTCGACAAAGGCCTGTCTTTCCGCAATAACGCCTGTTCTACATACCAAATATCTTCAAGTCCATCGATGTCCATGGACTCCATTCTGCTCATTTTGTACGACAGCGTTCTCTCACCATACAAAGATTGATAATTCTCCACAGTGGCGGGGCTCGTAATCAGTATCGCTGGACCATTTCTCGCCACATAGTGTGTTTTTTCCTGCCGCCGAAGACGGCCAATGTCCCCACCGACAGGGTGAACATAGTTACCTTCTTCGATCATCTGAGAATCAACACTGAACTGATGCGGTACATCCATCACACTGACTAGTGAATCGGCATCGTACTCACACATCTTTGCGATACTGCCATCAATGGCCTCAACGCTTCTAAGTGGTGAAGTTGGTTGCAGGTAAACAATCAAGTCGAACTCCACATTAATGTGGCGATAGAAATCGATGGCATGGGTGACAACCTCAAGCGCGCTACTTTGGTCTTGTGCAAACCCAATCGGTCGGATAAACGGAATTTGCGCCCCTCGTTTTTTAGACTCCTCGGCGATGTCACGATCATCCGTTGAAACAACAACATGGGAAAGGAGGCAGCTTCTAAGTGCGGGTTCGATGGTATAGGCAATCAATGGTTTATTCAGGACCGGATACAGATTCTTTCGCGGAATGCCTTTGGATCCCCCTCGAGCGGGAATGAGACCTAAAATTTTCATCAAAGCTGTCTCCCCATCATCGCCATTGCCTGCCGATAAGATGACCTTCCATCAAACGGCTCCAGCTCCAAACAACGCAATTTTTCCCGAGCATCTTTATCTTTCGATGGATTTTTCAAATACGTTGGGATCGATTGATCCAACTCATCAAAGTCACGAATTATTTTCACACCCCCACTTTCTACCACTGGTCGATAGTGGTCCATTTCATACCAGCGGGACACACTGTCCGCGTATGATTTTTCAAGGTTTCCATCAAAGGCAATGTTAATCACGCATTTATCGAAGGCCACTGCATCGAGACTCACAGAACCCTGGGTCGCTATCACAATGTCGGCGTGGAACAAGGTACTCGCCAGTAGTGCTATATTCCCCATTCCGCCTGGCATAACCGTCACATTTGGCCTTCCGATGAGATCAACGAATCGTGTCTTCCAACGATGATCATTAGGATGGGCGCGAACAAGCAAACTCACATTTTCACCATACTCACCCTCATTCATCCGTCGCTCCAAGAAAGTCACTATTCCAGGTTCGTGGGCACCCAAACGTTCGCTATTGCCGGCGAAAAGTAGCAATTTGTGATCTGGTTTTACGCCGATTGAATCGAGAAATTCAGCACGCCCCTGAAAAGTTAGGGGATTTTTGTAAACATCCATCTGGGGCCAGCCGACAATATCAATGCGTTTTGCCAGCACTTCATGATACGTCATCAACTCACGTTTCATTATCTCGCTATTTACTATATAGCGATCACAGCCCGGGCAAATCGGACCCTTGGTGGTAGGGCGGTCCCAGCTTCCAATTACCCCCACTGCTTGCAGATTGTGTTTTCTTATACAAATCGAATAGTCGCGGTAAATCAGACTTTGCACGTACCACAAGACAATCATGTCGATGGGGGTCTCATGAAAGAATTGTTCAATCGCTCGATCAGGGATCTGCCATTTCGCATAGTAAAGACCATAAATAAAACGGTACAGCCACCGACTACTAGGAAACGGCCAACCGAATTTCGACGCGACATAGTTACCAGCCACCACTTCTCTTTTTTGTCGTTCTTTGCCTAACTGTTGCTTGAATTTATGCGCTTTGAATCCGCACAAATGATTGAATCGAAAAGACAGATTTCCATAATCCATCCCAAACTTACTTACTCTAACGCTTACCGCTCTGGCAATCCTTCGCAGCCATGACTGCTGGGGCGGCAATTCACAAGGTTGCTCCAAACTGCGCCATTCCACATCCACTGGTAATCTGGACCGTGACTCATTCGCGCTGCTGATAACCACGATACGTTGCCTACCTTCACGCTTGAGTATCGATAAAACATTACTTTCCACCAAGGCGCGAAATGCCATGGAGTTTGGAACAACAATGACGAAAGCCCCCTCTTGCATCAAACAATACCCATCTTAAGTGATGGGATCATCCTTTTCCCAACGGTTTAACATGCGCTCAATATGCGATGGTTTTTTGAATCTGCCATTCGCACGTCGCCAATACCTCGGCAATTCTTACTCCGGCCTTTCCGTCCCCATACAAATCGTCACTCGCATAATGTCCATGCTCCATTTGTTGCCTAATGCCCTGTAAGATTTCTTGCTGATTGTTCGCCACATCAATCACGTTCTTTCCCCGTTCTCGCATGTTTTGCCGGCTACCAATGTTTACCGTTGGGGTTCCAATAAACGCACCGTCGCGGATAGCACTGCTCGAATTGCCGATCAGACACGTTGTTCTTTTCATCAATGAAATATAGACATCGGTGGGTAAGTTTTTGAAGTAGTGAAACTGACCAGTGTCCTCGTGTTCACGGAACTTTCTGATACCCCGGGAAATTCCATCGGAACCTGCATCTCCGTTTGGCCATAATACAATGGCGGGAAGACCCATTTCCTTAATAGCTCGCAGAGACTGATAAATCTGTTCCTCATCTAATCCGTATTCGGTGGTCACGGGATGTTGAGAAAGCAGCACAAACGGACGATTTATGTCCAATTTGTTTCCAACCCCGTCTTCAAATAGATGAGTTAAATCAATGTCTTCTAGTTTATGCAAAATATCGGCAACGAGATCGATTCGAGGGCAACCAACAAGATGCACCGTCTCTGGTTGCTCACCTAATTTAATAATACGTTCTTTGGCGTCTTGGCTTGCAGGGAAATGGATATGCGCAAATTTAGTTATCGCATGACGAATACTCTCGTCAATGGTACCCGTCACCTCTCCTCCCATGGTGTGCGCTAATGCGATATTCATGTAGGTCGCCGCAAGGGTAGTGGACATCGTTTCGAAACGGTCTCCAACCGTGATCACCACATCAGGCTGAAGGCGATTAAATGCAGTAGTCAACTCGATGAGTCCCAATCCCGTTGACTTGGCCATGGTTAAAGGGGTTTCTCCTTCAACTAACATATGGACTTCCTCGTCTATAGGAAAGCCGTCTTTTCGAATCAGATCTACAACGGAGCCATACCTATCTAACAATGCAGACGCCATGGCAACAACCTGAAGCGACAAATCCTTACGGCGTTGAATCGCGCTCATGGCAGACTTTATACTACTGTAGTTTGCCCTTGAACCAACCACTACACATATTTTTCTCATCAAAATTTGTCTCGCTTTTCTCACTCAATCCCAATATCAGCTTCACTAAACAACTGCCCTTCTGGCACTTCTCTGACAATTGTTCGACCAATGATCTTTCTGAAATCAGCAGCGGAAATCCCAGACCCTGGTTTTTTGTAGCACAACATATCTTGAGTCACGGTTTCACCCACCTTTAACGTTTTCCCAGCAACAATACTCTTTTGAAAAATTAACTTCATATCGATGAAGTCTTCCAGATTGTCCTTGTCCACCGGAGACGACATCATGTCAGAAATTTCCCGAACACCCTTCACCATGTCACGAAAGTCTTCCGGCTCAGAGGCTAACGGTGCATCACTGCCATACATCGCATTGCTAAAGGTTAAGTGTTTTTCGATGCAACGGGCCCCCTTACTGACTGCGGCAAATACTGCGTAGTTGGTTCGGGTGTGGTCTGAAAATCCAATGGGGCATTGATAACGATCCAGCATTTCATCCAGCACATTCAAGCCCACTCTCTTGGCCGGACAGGGATACATAGATGTGCACTGAAAAACTGTCAGATTAGTTTCACTCAATTCGTTCACCGCGGCATCCAACTCTGTCCAGTTACTCATTCCAGAAGAAAGTAATATTGGTTTCCCCAACATTTTCAGTTTATTGAGTAACGGTAAGTTAGTTACTTCTCCAGAAGGGATTTTGTAGCGATCAACGCCAATTTCTTCTAGCCAGTCCACCGCTAGTTCTGAAAATGGGGATGAAGCGAACTCAACACCAATGTCATCACAATGATGTTTGATTTGCTGCCACTGTGACAAGGTAAACCCAGTTCGATTAAAGTAATCGAATCTACTTTCAGCAGAGAAATAATTCGGAGATGGCGCATCACTCAATGTTTCTGCTTCAGCAATATGGGTTTGGTATTTCACCACATCTGCCCCCAGCTCCTTGGCCAAGTCAGCAAGTTTTAGCGCATTGCCAAAGCTACCATCATGGACTGACCCAACTTCTGCGATTATAAGTACATCGTTCATTTATTTTTAGTACCTATCATGTCCGCTCTAAGCCACGGTGATAGCTTAAATACTGATGCTATTGAAACAACTAGAATGGATTCTGAATTGACACCCACGATCACAGTTTCTCTATTCGCTTAACCTGCTCTTCGATGTCAACCATCGCGGATTCAGCCCGAGTCAATTTTTCTTTTTCCTTTTCCACAATGTCACTAGGGGCATTGGCCACAAACTTTTCATTGCCAAGCTTTCCCCTTAAGCGTCCAACCTCCTTTTTCGCATTCTCCATTTCCTTTTGTAGCCTGGCAAGCTCTGATTTCTTGTCGATTAAGTCCGAAAGGGGAATAAGAATCTTCGCTTGTCCAGCAAGTTTCATGGCCGACTCAGGCGCTTCATCCGCATCGATCACTTGAACGCTTTGAGCCTTGGCCAAAAAAGCGAACGTGGCGGCATTTTCTGTCCAAATCGTTTGCTGCTCTTCAGTCATATCAGACAAAAGCACAGGCACTTTTTTTGCCGGAGAGATATTCATCTCGCCTTTAATCTGTCGCACACATTGAATTGCATCCATCAACCAGATCATTTGCTTTTCCGCTACTTCATCGATTTTCTGTTCTTCACCCTCTGGATAGGGTTGCGTCATGATGGTATCGCCAGTACGACCCGCATGTGGCGCAATTTGCTGCCATATCTCCTCACTAATAAATGGCATAATCGGGTGAATCAACCGCATAGCTGCCTCAAAAACACGCACCAAAGTTTGGCGCGTACCTATCTGAGCCTGCTCAGCGACTTGGTCATTATTGAGTATCGGTTTACATAATTCCAAATACCACGAACAATAGTTGTCCCAAATGAATTCGTAAATCTCTTTAGCGACCAAGTCAAAACGATAACTTTCGACATACTGCTCGATTTTCTTCTCTGTTCTTTGCAGTTTTGAGATAATCCAACGATCCGCTAATGACAAAGTGAGTCCGCATTCTGATTGCCCACAATCCTTGCCTTCACTTTGCAATAAAACAAATCTTGCCGCATTCCAAATTTTGTTGCAGAAATTTTGGTATCCCGCTGTCCGACCCAAATCAAAATTCACGTCTCGACCATTGGAAGCCAGTGCTGCGAATGTGAAGCGCAACGCATCAGTGCCAAAACTTGCAATTCCGTCTGGAAAATCGTTTCGCGTCTGCTTGGCAATTTTTTCCGCTAAATGCGGTTGCATCATTCCCTTGACACGCTTTTCCACTAAGGCTTCCAGCTCGATTCCATCGATGATGTCGATGGGATCGAGCACATTCCCTTTTGACTTGGACATTTTTTGTCCATGAGCATCACGGACTAAACCATGGATATAAACCTCCTTAAAGGGCACCTCGCCCATAAACCGGGTTCCCATCATGATCATACGGGCAACCCAGAAGAAGATAATGTCAAACCCAGTAACCAGTACACTGGTCGGATAAAAGGCTTGGAGTCGATCCGTTTTTTCCGGCCAACCAAGGGTGGAAAATGGCCACAGCGCAGAGCTAAACCAAGTATCCAAAACATCTTCATCCTGTCGTAATAGCACTGCTTTATCCAGAGAGTACTTTTCTCGAATCGCCTCTATGGTTTTTCCCACATAAATGTTTCCTTCCCCATCATACCAAGCAGGAATTCGGTGGCCCCACCATATTTGGCGAGATATACACCAATCTTCAATGTTCTCCAGCCACTGATAGTAGGTCTTACTCCAGTTCTCAGGAACAAATTGAATGCTCCCATTCTTAACCACATTAATGGAAGGATCCGTTATGACGGCTTTGCCGCCGGGCCTTCCATCGTCCTGCACCTCTCGCGTCAAATCTACATACCATTGGTCCGTTAAGTAGGGTTCCACAATGGCATTGGTTCGGTCTCCTCTGGGAATCATCAACTTATGGTCTTCCACTTTCTCAAGTAGGCCAATGTCCTCGAAATCCTTAACGATTCGCTTACGAGCTTCAATGCGATCCAGTCCGACGTATTGATTTGGGATCAATTCACCTTCAGACATTTCTTCGTTGTTGATGTTTGATCGAATGGAAGCATCATGGGTAAACAGATTTATTAGACCACCGTGAGGCTGGGCAATCATGACCTCACTTTGTCGATGTCGGACCCACACCTGATAGTCGTTGAAATCGTGAGCGGGGGTGATCTTCACACAACCAGATCCAAATTCTGGATCCACATAGCCATCAGCAATAATGGGGATTTTTCGATTTGTTAAAGGCAGATGAACGTATTTTCCAACCAAGTGTTGATATCTTTCATCCGAAGGATGCACCGCAACCGCGCTATCTCCAAGCATTGTTTCCGGACGCGTCGTCGCCACGGTAAGGACCTGATCTGAATCGACGATGGGGTAACGTAAATGCCACAGATGCCCCTGCTCTTCTTCAGATAGAACTTCCAAGTCCGACAATGCAGTGTGCAAAACTGGATCCCAGTTTACTAACCGTTTTCCCCGATAAATAATACCGTCATCATAGAGCTGTACAAAAACCTCATTCACCGCATCGCTCAAACCCTCATCCATGGTAAACCGTTCATTGGCCCAATCTGGCGACGCTCCCATACGGCGTAGTTGCTGGGTAATCATGCCTCCAGACTCTTCTTTCCACTGCCAAACTCTCTCGACGAACTTCTCTCGGCCATAGTCATGTCGAGTTTCACCTTCAGCGTTAATTAGCCGCTCAACGACCATTTGTGTGGCAATGCCAGCATGATCCATCCCCGGTTGCCAAAGCGTTGGCATGCCTTTCATCCGATGGTAACGCGTTAAGGCATCCATGATAGTGTCCTGAAACGCATGTCCCATATGTAAACTGCCCGTGACATTGGGAGGAGGAATCATGATGCAATAGGTTGGCGTTTCGGGGTCCACTTTTTCGGGCGAAAAATGATCTTTTTCTTCCCAATACTGGTACCAACGGGTTTCTATTTCATGCGGGTTATAGGATGTTTCCAATGCCATAGTCTGGAGCCTAATATCATTTGATGCGCCGATAGGCGCGGAAAAATTGCGTCGGTTTCGTCTTTGCGCCGGGATTCGATGTTATCGTGAGTCTGGCACTGGTTTCGAACCTTGGTCTAGTGGTTATAGCTGATGTGTTTTGGGTTCAACCCCCTTTTCGCGATAGTATCGAAACCGCGCTCGTCCCAATTGTTTTTGTTCGGTATTGTCCATGACCAGATCAGCCACTCTCTTGTATTTTTCAGCATCTGCCGGTACCGCCGCCTGCAACGAGATCAACAAATCCAAGCCAGCAACCCCACTGTCTCCGACGCCTATTTGCACTGGATACTGTTTCCAATCCGTCAACGAATTCCGCAAGGTATGCGGAACAAAACTTTCCTGCGAAAAAGTCCATAACAACTTATCCAACAGTTCGCTTTGCTCACGATCAGCCGTTTGCAAGTAGATTCGCATTCTCCGCTCATAGGCCTTGTTTGCAATACGACATGCAGTCGTTAGCCTGGTGGTCTCGTCAACTGGACCAAGCAAGTAAAAATCAACCTGCTCCATCTTTATCTCGACCACCAAGCATTGTTGACAAATCCAAAAGGGAAATCAACGGGCCCGATTAATCAAAAACTCAACTAATAGTGGAACCGGCCTTCCGGTAGCACCTTTCGCGCCTCCCGATTTCCAGGCCGTTCCAGCGACATCCAAGTGAGCCCAATCGAAGTTGTTAGCAAAATGTTTTAAAAAGCAGGCTGCTGTTACTGCACCAGCGCCTTTTCCGCCGATATTGGCCAGATCAGCAAAATTACTCTTTAACTGTTTACTGTAGTCATCCCATACCGGCAATCGCCATGCGCGATCTCCTGCAACCTGACCCGCCTTTTCGATTTCTTCGGCTAGACTGTCACAATTACTGAAAAGGCCGCTTGCGTGCTCGCCTAAGGCCACAACACAGGCACCGGTGAGCGTAGCGATATCGACCACTGCCGCAGGTTTGAAACGCTCTGCGTAAGTAAGCGCATCACAGAGAATGAGTCGACCTTCTGCATCCGTGTTTAATATTTCGATGGTCTTGCCTAACATACTGGTCACGACGTCTCCAGGCTTGTTGGCTGCCCCATCTGGCATATTCTCACTGGCGGGTACGATTCCCACTACATTTAGTTTCAGGTCCATTTCTGAGGCGGCAACCAATGCGCCAAATACACTCGCCCCTCCGCACATGTCGTACTTCATTTCATCCATACCACCTGCAGGCTTAAGTGAAATACCACCGGCATCAAATGTTAGACCCTTCCCCACCAAAACCACTGGTTTTTGCCCTTTCTTGCCACCACTGTATTCCATCACGATTAGTTTGGCGGGCTCACGGCTACCGCGCGAAACTGATAAAAACGACCCCATTTTCAGACGCTTCATTTCTGCTTCTTCAACAATCTTTGTTTTAATGCTATGGGTTTTTTGTAGGTCTTTTGCCTGCTTAGCTAAGTATGTTGGCGTGCAGATATTACCTGGCAGGTCTGCCAGAGTTCGTGCAGTATGTACGCCATGAGCAATTGCTCTGCCTTGAGTTACCGCGCGACGCGTTTCTTTACTCTGCTCTTTTGCGACAACCAATGATATCTTCTTGAGAGGAGAGGGTTTCTTTTTATCGCTTCGAGTCGCTGTGTATTGATATAGTGATTCGCCGACTGATTCAATGGTATTTCTCGCTGCACTATACGCGCTCATTGTTTCGGGTAGTCCATCAAATATTGCCAAATCCGCTGCATTAATCGAAGCTGCAGACAAAACGCTGGTGACTTTGGATATCACGTTTCGCTGGCAAATTGGATCATGATTACTTTGTCGACCCAAACCAACGAGCATCACCCTATCTGCTTTTATGCCGTCAATGTCATAGAACATTTGGATAACGCCTGCGTCAGCACTAAAATCGCCTCGCTTCAAGAAGCGCGTAAATTGATGACCGCCTGCCGAATCGACCCTTTCTCCAAGCGGTGTTAGCGTCGCTTTTTCACCCTGATAGACACCTAACACCAGACAAGGTGAAGCCAATTTTACGACGTCATTGGTTTTTACTGAAAAGTCCACGGTTACTCCAATTTTCTATTGACGATCTTTGGTTCATCTTCTCAGGTTGCACTGTTAAATTTGATCAATGCTGTCTATACTCAATACCTTACCTCAGCTGGTATCGATCACGCTCACTCGCGTATTGTGATCAACTTGAGTCCATGAACCCCAAGTCGGGATTATATCAAGGCTTTGGGGTTGGGTATCTAGTTAAATTCTGCAATCGCCCTCGACATCGTCGAATCCATTGCGACACAACCACCTTAAATTGGCTTTACGCCCCCCATAATACTAGGAAATACATAAACTCACGGACTATGTCACTCCTCATCATTCACCGTTCATTCATCAAAGAAGTACTGCAAACCTGTACCGCTGTTACCGCGATATTGTTTTCCATCTTTCTGGTTACCCGATTGGTCGGATTTTTGAGAGAGGCCGCTGAAGGAGACATCCCGATAAACAGCGTATTTTTGCTCCTAGTACTCAAGATGATTACGTATCTTGACATTCTCATCCCCTTGGTTTTGTATATTTCTACTTTGTTAGTGATGGGTCGATGGATACGTGATAACGAACTTACAATTATAAATGCCTGCGGAATTGGAATGGCAGAGTTTGTTAAGCCTGCTATGGTTCTTTTCGCCATCATTGGTTCAATCGTCGCATTGTTCGCTTTATACCTTTCACCGTTATCCGCTGAAGTCGGCCGTTCTATGGAATACGAATTTCGCACCCGTACTGACGCCACCGGCATCACTCCGGGCGTTTTTACTGAGACTAGGGGAGGAACTGGGGTTTGTTTCGTCGAAGACTATGATCGTGACTCCGATACATTTCAGAACATTTTTGTTTATAACGGCAATGACGAAGAAGGATTGGTCGTTGCCAAGAGTGGTTATAAGACCGTTGATATAAAAACTAATGATGATTTTCTGGTCTTGAAAAATGGCACTCAATACCGGGGAAAAGCAGGCTCATCGAAATATGTTGTCATGGACTTTGAAACCTATGCTGTGAGGCTACGGCAACGCGCTAAAAATAATTTTGTCTTGCCGGTTAAGGCCCGCTCCACACTCACACTGCTTGAAGAAGAACACCACACGGCGATTGGAGAACTACACTGGCGGATTAGCAAGGTAGTCATGCTCCCAATATTGCTCATATTCGCTTTGTCCTTTTCTACGATCACCTATCGAAGCGCTCGCTTTCCCGGTATGTTTTCCGCTTTGCTTATCTACTTTACCTATTCGAATATTCTCGGATTGGGAGTCGCACTAATTAGAAAAGGGTCAGCAAACCCCCATATTGCTCTTTGGGTTATACATCTTTTCTTTCTTGCCTTGGCGATATACATGTTTCGACGACGCTGCGCTAATAGGCCATTGATTCCGGGGCTTTCCAACCCATGACAATACTCGACCGCTATCTCGGGAAAATCATCTTACAGTACACCTTGATCAGCATGTTGGTGTTACTAGGGCTTTTTACTTTTGTCAGCTTCCTTGACCAGCTTGGGAATCTTGGTAAGGGTAACTATAATTTGGCTCAAGCCTTGGCCTTTGTTGGATTCACTATTCCAAGAATGATTTACGAAATATTTCCAATGGCCGCCTTGCTCGGCACCATCATCGGGCTTTCTATGTTGGCAAATGACTCTGAGTTGATCGTTATGCGCGCAAGTGGCGTGTCCATGATGCAGTTTGTTTCTGCGGCACTGAAGATGGGCGGAGTTTTTGTCCTTACCGCAATTTGTATCGGAGAACTTGTTGCCCCTTATAGCGAAACCAAGGCGCAGCGCCTCAAAGCCGAAGCCATGCAGCAAGATATTAAGCAGCACACCAACTTCGGACTGTGGATGCGTGATACGGCAACCTACGTGAATATTGGGGAAGTTCTACCGGATTTGACGTTGCTTGTTGTTAAGGTTTTCGAATTTGACCCAAACAACAAGCTTAGAACCATGGTATCTGCGGACGAAGGCTCTTTTCAAGACGGATCTTGGGTTTTACGAAATGTCAAACAAACCGTTGTAGAACTGGACGGTAAAACCACTGTACTCGAAGCGGGCGCCGCCGCATGGGAATCCCGAGTAACGCCTCAGATACTTTCGGTTTTTCTCATCAAACCTGATCAGCTCTCATTCTGGCAATTGAATCGATACATTAGTCACCTGAAAGCCAATCAGCAAAAAACCGATGCCTATGAACTCGCTTTTTGGAATAAACTGATGCTACCTATTTCTACCGCAGTCATGGTCATTCTCGCTATCCCTTTTGTTTTTGTTAGCTTGCGATCCGGCACCATGGGTCGAAACTTGTTCATAGGGATTATGCTGGGCTTGGGGTTTTACGTTGCGAATAAGGGGTTTGGTTATGTGGTCCTAGCCTCTGGGTTGAGTCCCTTGTTTGGAGCGACACTTCCTATAGTGGGGTTTTTAGCACTCGCTATTATCATGATGAAACGTGTTCAGTAAACACCTTATTGTCATACCCAATGGCTAGTTGTTTCGAAAAGAATTTTTACCAATTAGTCGTAAGTCGAGTCGTCTGGCATTGGCACTCCCACGTCAATTATTAGGCCTTCATCCAACCAACCAGCAATAAGCTTTGTCAATTTTTGGTCGTCTACCTCAAGCACCATCAGCTTACTAATGTGCCCGATATTTTTTCCCTCCTGTATGGCATCAATTACTAGGGATTCCTCGGCTGTGATTTTTCTCACCATAACACAATCTGTTTGGTTGAACACTATCCAGTCAGCGGGAGAAGGTACTGAAGGGACGTAGAAGGCACGCTTATCTTTTTTTTCGTGTAGCCTTACCGTGTCGAATTCCATCGATGTTTTTCGGAAAGAGCCTTGGAATTCAAACAGTAGCTCCGGCCATTGTTCGTCGCTAAATAACTGTAACATCTCGACGGCAACTGCGTCTTCTACTGGAATTTTACTTACTGCTTCAAGTAGTTTTTCATACTCCAGCATCTCCAGTAACGCTAATCGGTTTTTAGTCGAATCCATAGCCATGATATGCGATAGCAATTCGGTTTCTGTCGATAAGCAATCCATCGACAGGGTTGGTTCAGCTAATGCCGAAATATAGGATTTGGTTACCGTAAAAGTATTTTCAATCCCGGTTTCCTTGTTTTTGTTCCACATTAGTAATTTGCTCATCACAGGCTGGAAACCCGTCTTCTGATTGTGTCCCACTATCACCTTGCTGTGGGCCGCCGTCGTTAGCCCCTTATTCTTAGACGTTGTGAACAACATATCACATTGGTATATTGCGGGACCAATTAAATCTCTACACACAAAATGAACAATATCAAAATCGCTTTCCTCGGACTCGGCGTTATGGGATATCCCATGGCGGGGCATCTTGCAAAGAATGGGCACGACGTATGTGTTTACAATCGTACCACGTCCAAGGCAGTGAAGTGGGTGGAGGAGTTTGGTGGTCGTTACGCTGACACTCCATCACAAGCTGCGTTGGATGTTGACTTTGTGTTTGCCTGTGTTGGAAATGACGACGATCTCCGTAACATAACCATCGCGAATGGTGGCGCGTTTCAGAGTATGAAAAAAGGTAGCGTGTTTGTTGACCACACCACTGCGTCCGCCAACGTTGCTCGCGAGCTTTATGCGGTCGCAAGGGAGTCCGGTTTCGATTTTCTCGATGCACCAGTTTCTGGCGGTCAGGCCGGAGCCGAAAATGGGATTCTGACGGTTATGATCGGGGGGGACCAATCGGTTTTCGACCAAACTGAGGCCTATATCGATTGCTATTCTCAAGCGGCCAAGTTAATGGGGGATTCAGGCGCAGGACAGCTTACAAAGATGGTCAATCAGATTTGTATCGCCGGCTTGGTACAAGGCCTTTCCGAGGGTGTTGCTTTCGCCGCAAACGCCGGGTTGGACGCCAATTTGGTCTTTGATGTCATCTCTAAAGGGGCGGCACAGTCCTGGCAAATGGTCAATCGTTCGGAAACCATGGTGGCGAATCAATTTGAGTTTGGTTTCGCGGTGGATTGGATGAGAAAGGATCTAGGGCTTTGTTTCGACGAAGCCAAAGTGAATGGGTCTGAGCTCCCAGTAGCCCACTTGGTGGATTCTTTTTACGCTGATGTCCAAGCACAGGGTGGAAATCGCTATGACACATCGAGCCTTGTTACTCGGCTACCCCGCAAAGACCTTTCCTAATCATTAATTCGTGCTGACACCTCCGACTTTCGCTAAATAGGATTACACAAGTCCGCAATTTTTTGTGATTCAGCTTTGAACCCAGTGGGAAGCTTTTACTCACTTGCTACTGGGTTCAGCACCCGTAGAATTCTGACTCATATCGAGAAAGATCACTCCCCGCGCGACATCATAGTTCAATCGCTAGGCTGATAAGCACCGCAGTATTTTTACTCTGCCTACGCTGAGATCCGACGAACGCTCGCTATGCCCACTTTTAGACCGATTGCACTGACGGTAAATTATTCTTGTGCAGCTACCAGTGTTAGTTTCTCTTGAGCTGTGGCTTCTCTGACTTCTTTTACTATAATTAGGAAAGAGATATCTTTACCCGCGAGAACATGGTTCGCGTCGATGGTAATTTTCCCGTTTTCAATTTGTGTCACCACAAAATGCAAGACTTCACCGGACCCGCTTTCAGCGTCCATTTCAGCGCCAAGCTGACGCATTTCTGGAGGCGCGTTTTCAATATCATCTGTAAAGGTTAAACTCGGGTCGTGAGGGCCGAATGCCTGCTGCCAAGGTAAGTTAACCGTTACCTCATCATCTTCCTTTTTTCCCTCTAGCGCTGTTTCTATTTGGTCAAATAGTTCATGTTTGCCACCGTGAAAATAGCTTAACGGAACATCTCGATATTCAACGATATTTTCCTTATCGTCTTTTATCAAATAGGCAATAGACACTACTGTGCCTTTTGAAATTTTCATCTATGGATGGAATCGTGCGTCGAAAAGCGGTGGGATGGGTAGTGTACCCTGAGGTCTGTAATTTATTTCTTTAGCGATGTTCGTTTGGCTTAGGCGAAGTGAGCGTAGCGAACGAAGCCAAAGCCGGTTTTTCTGGATTAGGTGTTGAATGTTGAGCCATCAAGTCGTTCCATGTTTGTGACTTAAGCAAATGTGGAGGCAACCCAATGACCCAACCGGATTACCCTAACCTATATGAAGTAGTGATGGAACAATTGATTCAACATGGCCCCCAGGCTTTTCGTGATGTCATTACCGCGATGATGAATCAGGCCATGCAGATTGAGCGGTCTCAGTTTCTGGGTGCCGCCCCTCACGAACGCAGCAACGACCGTCAGGGCCATGCCAATGGATTCAAACCCAAACTGGTGGACACGACTCTTGGGACACTGAATTTGTCGATACCCAAGACCCGTAACCACGGTGAGTCCGGGTTTTATCCACAGTGTCTGGAACAGGGACGGCGTAGTGAACGTGCTTTGATGCTGTGTGTGGCAAAGATGTACATCAGCGGGGTCAGTACTCGTCGTGTGGAGAAGGTGCTGGATCTGTTTGGTATTGAGAAGATCTCCTCCACTCAGGTGTCTCGTGCGACGGCCCTGCTGGACGATGCTCTATCGGTTTGGCGTGACCGGGCCCTTGGAGAGATTCGGTATCTCGTACTGGATGCGCGTTACGAACGGGTCAGGATGGATCATGAGGTGGTGGATGCGGCGGTGCTCAGTGCGGTGGGAATACTACCGGATGGTCGACGAAGCGTACTGGGTGTGCAGATCGCGACCAGTGAAGCGGAGATCAACTGGCGGGAGTTTTTACAGTCTCTGGTAAAACGGGGGATGCACGGCATCATCTACATTGCCAGTGATGACCACGCGGGCCTCAAAGCAGCGAGACGTGCTGTGTTTCCGGGGGTACCGTGGCAGCGTTGTCAGTTCCACCTGGCACAAAATGCGGTCAATCATGCGCCGACAGCAAAGGTTCGTAGTCGTATTGGTGGTGAACTGCGTTCGGTGTGGAATGCGACGGACGAGGCATCTGCCCGCGCTCAGTTGGAGCAACTGGCGGCCCGTTACGAGTCAGATTACTCAAAGCTGTCGCAATGGCTGCTCGATAACGTTCCTGAAGGATTGACGGTGTTCAATTTACCGGAGTCGCATCATCGAAAGATGAGAACGACGAATGGAATTGAGCGTCCGATCCAGCAGGAGATTAAACGGCGAACCCGGATTGTCCGGGTCTTCCCGAATGAGGCATCTTTACTCAGGCTTGTCAGTGCCATCCTCGTCGAGATTGACGATGAATGGAGCAATGCCGACAAGCGATATATCGTGTGGAACGACGATAATGACTCAAACTAAATCAAAGTTACAGACGTAGGGTTGCACAATCTCCGGTGGTTTAGTCGCAGCACTGGGTTTAGCAGTTGGTAGCTTATTTTATGCTGTTGCAACAGCGTTGGGCTTGTCCTTCGTGTTCCAACACTCACCCAAAATTTATCTGATTACAAAATTGGTCGGCGCGGCTTACCTTATCTATCTTGGCTACAGATATTTCAAACCATTCGCTGCGAATTCACCAAGTTATGCAGGTGATACAACGCATAAAACTTTGACATCAGTATTTTATGAAAGCGTATTAGTAGAACTCACAAATCCAAAAACGGCATTGTTCTTTATCGCATTTCTACCGCAATTTGTTAATGAGTCAGATGGAATTGTGCTGCAACTTTTGATCCTAGGGGCTATTGTTACACTCACTGCTCTGCCATGTGATCTGCTGGTCGCTGCTAGCGCTAGCAAAGCTGCGGATTGGTTATCAAAAAACAGGAGGGCCCAACGTGTGCAAGAATGGGTGTCCGGGTCAATTTTAGCGGGACTAGGAGGTTACATCGCTATCAATGAAATCCGTGATGTTCTTAAAATTTAAATGGCGACTGAGGATTTTCGGATCGATTGTGAAGAGTCCAATTTATGGATCGCTTAATACGAGAATAAACCGTTCAAACAACCATTGGGATGAGATGTTCCAGCGCGCAGACGATGATTAAGCTAGATGCAGGTGACTTTCATAGATAATGCAGCTATCTATTCATCAATGAGCGTAATGGGCGCCGTTTCACGTATAGTGGTTCGGTGCATAAGTCGGCGAGTATTTTCAACATCATAGGGTGTTCCAGCATGGAGCACTCTTCGATTATCCCAAAGCACAGCGTCTTGCGCTGACCATTGATGACGATATTGAAATGCTTCCTGACAGGCGTGTTTAGTTAAGTGGCGTATAAATTCTCCTGCTTCGGCGTCATCCCAACCGACGATACCAATCGTGACTTGGTTTCCAAAATACAGTCCACGGCGACCCGTTTCGGGGTGTTCTCGAACCAAGGGCCTGACCACTTCTTTATGCTTTCGATTTCCCGATAAGCTATTGGAATCACCCAACTTCTGCTTTTCCAGATAATGATCCAACCCGGAGGCAGAATGAATCATTTCCAGTTTTCGGCAGGTCTGCTGTTCAGCCACGGTCAAACCGTCGTAGGCGTAGTACATACAAGCAAACAATGTATCACCGCCCACATCCGGCACCTCCTTCGCATACAGTAAAGACGCTCTAGCAGCAATCTCGTGGTGAATATGATCTGAATGCCACTCTAGTTCCTGTTCTTCATTAGCCGGAGAAAAAGAGACCAGTCCTTTGCCCACATTTCCCACAACGAAGATTTCTTTGAAATCAGGTAGCCTTGCTGCCTCCAACTCGGTCAACTCTAGATCACCCAGCGCCGAGCTAAAATTAATCATTTGCCTCGGAGTAATATCCTGTTCTGGGAAAATCAACACGCCATACCGCTCAAGCGCGATGTCAATTTCTTTGACAGTATCCAAATCGGGTATTTGCCCCAAGGAAACATTGCGCACTCTGGCGCCAATCACTGATTCGGTCGTTTCGATCTCAATCATTTCTTTCCACCTTTTTGAGGACAAACGTTACAAGATAACCGGCCCACAATCCATTAAGACAAGTCTACCAAGGCAAAGTTGACAGCCGAAATACCGCAGCTTTTACTGCTCATGTCATCTTCAATCAACTCAGTCCTGAGCGAACAGCCATGGCAATACTCTCTAACTGGTTTTTAATATTCTCAATCAATTGATCGTGCCCATCAATGTCATGTCGATTCGATAGGTAGCAGGGATCATTATAAGCAATCCAGGTCTTACCTTCTGCATCTTCCCAAATCAACATCTTTTGTGGGAGATCGATACCAACCGTTTGATTAGTCTGCATTAGCGGTGTGCCTGCCTGGGGTTTTCCAAATAACACAAGCTCCGTTGGACCCAGCACTTCTCCAATTTTGGCGGCGGCCGCTGCGTGGTTCACTCTGGCCAGAATGGCGAACCCTTGATCATTTAGGACATCGACCAGATGATTCACTGTGGTCTCAACATCCGCATCACACGGGATTCGGCAAAGGCCGCTTTGATCAGTGTCGCTTGATTTTTTCATTGCATTTTTCCTATCTGTTCAGGGTAAGGAGATTTTAGGTCTTTGCAGCGAAATAGCAGGTCTCCAACAACATCAAACAGGTTCTCAACCCACTCATTCCACATCCATAAATGCATATCCAACACCCTCGATAGATTGTGCAACCCTACGTCTGTAACTTCGGTTTAGTTTGAGTCATTATTGTCGTTCCACACGATATATCGCTTGTCGGCATTGCTCCATTCATCGTCAATCTCAACGAGAATGGCACTGACAAGCCTGAGTAAAGATGCGTCGTTCGGGAAGACCCGTACAATCCGGGTTCGCCGTTTAATTTCCTGCTGGATCGGACGCTCAATTCCATTCGTCGTTCTCATCTTTCGATGATGCGATTCCGGTAAATTGAACACGGTCAATCCTTCAGGAACGTTATCGAGCAGCCATTGCGATAGCTTCGAGCAGTCTGACTCGTAACGGGCCGCCAGTTGCTCCAACTGAGCCAGGGCCGATGCCTCGTCCGTCGCATTCCAGACCGAACGCAATTCGCCACCAATCCGGCTACGAACCTTTGCCGTTGGGGCATGATTAATCGCGTTCTGTGCCAGATGAAACTGACAGCGTTGCCACGGTACACCCGGAAACACGGCACGCCTTGCCGCCTTCAAACCCGCGTGATCATCACTGGCAATGTAAGTGATGCCATGCATGCCTCGTTTCACCAACGACTGTAAAAACTCCCGCCAGTTGATCTCGGCTTCACTGGTGGCAATCTGCACACCCAGTACGCTTCGTCGACCATCCGGTAGTATTCCCACCGCACTGAGCACCGCGGCATCCACCACCTCATGATCCATCCTGACCCGTTCGTAACGCGCATCCAGTACCAGATAACGTATCTCGCCAAGACCACGATCCCGCCATACTGACAAGGCATCGTCCAGCAAAGCCGTTGCACGGGACACCTGAGTCGAAGATATTTTCTCAATACCGAACAGATCCAGTACCTTCTCCACACGGCGCGTACTGACACCACTAACGTACATCTGAGCCACACACAGCATCAACGCGCGCTCACTGCGTCGTCCCTGTTCCAGACTGTGTGGATAAAACCCGGACTCACCGTGGTTACGGGTCTTGGGTATCGACAAATTCAGTGTCCCAAGAGTCGTGTCCACCAGTTTGGGTTTGAATCCATTGGCATGGCCACGGCGATTATCACTGCGTTCATGGGGCACCGCACCCAGAAACTGGGATCGTTCGATCTGCATGGCCTGATTCATCATCGCGGTAATGACATCACGAAATGCCTGCGGGCCATGTTGAATCAATTGTTCCATCACTACTTCATATAGGTTAGGGTAATCAGGTTGGGTCATTGGGTTGTCTCCACATTTGCGTAAGTCACAAACATGGAACGACTTGATGGCTCAACATTCAATACTAAAGCCTGAAAAACCGGCTTTGGCTTCGCTCTCTACGTTCACTCCGCCAAAGCCAATAGCGAAGCTGCAATAGAAAGCTAAATTACAGACCTCAGATTACACTACCCCTCGATATAACAAAGCAAGTTTAGAAACGAAATCATATCGTGTAAAAATACTCCCCTAGCTTCCATAAATTCAATACGAGTAAGTCATAAAGACGAACGACAAAGTGGCCGTATTCATCAATGACCTAACTAACCTCAGTCAAATCTATCGAATCCTAACCACGCGCGCCGAAAATGGTCTCGTCTGCTTTGCCTTTTGTGTCATTGATCAAACTGAGGTAGTCTACCTGTTCCTTAAATTTCCGTCAGTTGTGCCTATCTTTTCGAGTCACCTTTCGTTTTACGGAGAGTCACAGTGAATCCAAACTATATCAATCTAACAGCGTATCCCATTCATCAACCGGAGACCGCAATATATCGGTCATTCGTATTGGAGCAGCGAAAGCGGCTGGAGACAAATGGGATGATCAATCTGGTGGACTTTTTGACACCCTTAGGAGTTAACAAGTATAAATCGGAAATTGAAGACCGAAAGAATATCGCCTTCCATGCAGTTAGCGAGAGACATCCCTACGGTTATCAGCGGTCTGATCACCTTCCTAGCGACCATCCCCGAAATTCGTTTGGTCCCACAGAAAGCCACCGTCTGGCGCGACATCACTTACCAGACACCGCCATCGATGCCCTCTATACTTGGCCTCCGATGCGTCGATTCATGGCTGATGTTACCGGAAACAAAGTGACCTACCTTAGCGCCGACCCGTCCAATGGGCTGGTGGTTCAGGTGTATAGTGCAGGGCACGGGCAAGCGTGGCATTTCGATCAAGCGTTGTTTTCGACCATTGTTAACCTGAGTGAATCTGAGGCTGGTGGTGTATTTGAATGTGTCCCGAATCTTCGAACAGAAGATGAACAGAATTACACTGATGTCAAAAGCGCCCTCAGCGGGGAGTCAGATCGAATTCAACGACACAAGGTCAAAGCAGGTTCTTTCACGATAATGCTGGGACGATATACCCTCCACAGAGTCACACCCATCAAGGGTAAGAAACCTAGGATCTCGGCGATTCTATCTTATGAACTCGACCCTGATACTTGTATGGACCTAGATACGCGCAAGAAATCATTTGGCCCCACAGCACCCGAACTCCCTCTCAAGCAGGAATACACGACTCAACCAGATAGATAACATAGTCAGATTACATCAGGCACCCAGCAAATCACGTCTAAGACAAAAGTAACATGTTCACATCGTCCTGATGATAGGATCACTATACTGACTTTAAAGAAACTATTTCATGCTTCCCGTTCTCGATATTTCAGATTATCTTTCTGACCCAAACAGCGATCTCGCACAGAAGTTTGTTAGTGATCTCCGGGAGACTTGTCACGGCCCCGGTTTCTTTTATCTCATTGGACACGGGGTTGATCAGTCGCTGGACCATGAAATCATCCGAGCCGCGAACCAGTTTTTCGAGCTGCCGATTGATGAACGCGAATCGTTAGCTATCGGAAACTCACCTCATTTTCGTGGTTATACTCTATTGAAGAACGAACGAACTGGGGGAAAAATCGACTGGCGGGATCAAATCGACATTGGCCCGGAAGAACCAGAATTCGAGTTAAAACCCAATGATCCGCCCTGGCTAAGGCTGCGTGGCCCAAATCAATGGCCGCAAAGCCTTCCCAGCATGCCAACCACGATTCAAACATGGATGGCGGCGATCCAGCCATTGGGTATGGCATTGATGCAAGCGCTCGCTAAGGGGCTCGGTAAGCCCGGCAACTACTTTGATGATCGTATGGAACCAGATGCTTATACCCGAGTAAAAGTGATTCGTTATCCCGCTCAGCCAGAACAGGGTGGCAGTGGTCAGGGACTAGGGCTACATCATGATTCGGGTATTTTATCGTTCATACTACAAGATGAAATACCGGGGCTACAGGTTATGAATAGCGGCGAATTGATTGACGTTGAATCTCGACCTGGTGCCTATGTGGTCAACTTGGCGAAATGCTGCAAACCGCCACCAACGGCTATCTCCGCGCCACGAAACATCAGGTCGTGAGCCCTCCTGTGGGGCAACAACGCATCTCCATTGCCTATTTCATGAATCCCAGACTTGATGCGTGTTTTGAACCCATAGAATTGCCTACTGAGCTGGCAGCGCAGGCCTTGGGAGGTCAGAATCTCGACCCCAAAGACCCCGTGTTTACCACCTTTGGTGCAAATACCCTTAAGATCAGAATGCGCTCACACCCTGACGTCACCGAGGCATACTACCGTGATGTCAACCTAAGTGATCTTGAATAGACTCGTCGAATAAGCCCGACAGCCCAATAGCTTACAAACGGAGACTCCCACGGTGTTACTCAACAATAAGACAATTTTTGTTACCGGAGCTGGCCGTGGCATTGGTCGTGAAATCGTAATAGCAGCTTTGCGTGAAGGCGCAAACATTGTGGCACACATCGGGCGCTCCAATTCGGCAGAATCCAAAAGCAGATTGTTCGAGTCGAGTAGTGTGCTGAACCTATATGGCGATTTATCTTCGACAACGGATATCGATAAGCTCTGGACCGATGCGCTTGATTGGCAAGGCCGTATAGACGTACTGGTGAACAATGCCGGCGTGTATTGCGCCTCTCCTCTGGATAACTCCGAAGACTGGGAGCAAGGATGGAAAACCAATTTGTTAGTCAACCTCGAAGCACCCGGGAGGTTTTGCCGACACGCCATTCAACACTTCGAATCCAGCGGCGAAGGTATCATTATTAATATGGCAAGCCGCTCGTCTCATCGGGGTGATGATGCGGATCACCTCGCCTACGGCGCAGCAAAAGGCGGCTTGCTTGCGCTAACCAAGGGCATCGCCCGTAGTTTTGCATCTAGAGGTACACTAGCGTATGCCGTTGCGCCTGCCTGGGTGCGCACCGAAATGGCCGAGGACCATATCGCCGCTGTGGGCGAAGAACAGATCACCGCGGATTTGCCCATGAAAGAGATAACGCCCCCCACAGACATTGCAGAGACGGTGGTATTTCTCGCATCAGGAAGAGTCCGGCACGCCACTGGATGCACCATCGACGTTACCGGCGCCGACTACGTTCGTTAGAAATAGGGTGGAAAAGCAAATGGACTCCAAATCTACCATGAGGCGTCATTGGACGGGTCATATGGTCTGGGATGGGCGGGATATTTCCGCGCATCATAACTGGAGTTTTCAATTGGGCCGCGATGACCTTAGTGACATTGAGTATGCCGTAAAAAACGCCAGAAAATCGGGTAAGGCGATGGAGGATCTCAGTCCAGACGATTTTCCATTTGGGGATTTTGGCCAAAAAATACTGACATTGAGGGACGAGGTGTTAACTGGTAGGGGTTTCGTCCTTATCCGTGGCTTATCCAATTCTTCGTGGGCCAGCTCTTCTTGGCCCAACTCTTCCAGAGGTTGCGATGAAGATTTGCTCTTAGCTTACTGGGGGATTGGGAAATGGTTCGGGGACCCCGTCCCGCAAAACGCCAACGCCCACCTTCTCGGTCACGTGATCGATCAAAGACAGGCACCGTCAGAAGAAACGCGCTCCTATCAAACAAATCAGGCCCAACCCTTTCATTCGGATTCCTGCGATATTGTGGGTTTGTTGTGTTTACGCCAAGCGAAAAGTGGGGGGCGTAGCTCGATTGCTAGCTCACCCGCGATTCACAACGCATTACTTCATAATGACCCTGACGCATTGGACCAACTCTATGGCACATATCAATGTGATCGCTATGGAGAAATACCGCAAGATAAATTACCTTACTATGCCGTTCGCATATTCAATGAGATTAACGGGCAATTTGTGTGCTGCGGAATGGACCCGGATATCAGATCCGCCCAAAGACTTAATGAAGTTACTCCACTCTCCCGGCAACAACAACATGCTTTGAACTCTTTCCAAGCCGCAGCGAGAAAACTTGCTCTTAGTATGACCCTACAAAGAGGTGACATTCAACTCATCAATAACCACGTCATTGTCCATTCCAGAGAACAGTTTGAGGATCATAGGGAAGCGAATTTGCGACGATATCTCGTGAGGCTGTGGCTGTCATCTCCAGTGGGACGCGCCCTACCATCGTTTATGGCCGAACGCTGGGGCAACATCGAGGTCGGTACAATAAGAGGAGGAATAAGGGTTCCCGGCGCTACCCCTGTGGTCCCTCTTGATCCCGACAACTACTTTAACTAGCACCTAATCGCGTCTTTATCACCGATTGATGTGAGGGCCGGGGTTTTTGTATGCAGCACGAGAAGTCACATCAGTAAACCCAATGCGTCCAACGTCCTTGAGAAATTCAGTTCTCAGGTCACTTCGGCCCTGTTTATTCGCCGCATCCACCATTAACTGATAAAGCACATCTCGTTGTGCATGACTTGCGCCCATTAGAGCAAAGTCATGTCGAACACCGCTTAATCGATTTAGTGCGCCTTCATAGTCCTTCTTCCGATGGGCAAATATCGCTTCACACACTGGAATTCCCACGGCATTGTAAGACACAGCTACCTCTGTGGATTCCGACTGATAACGATTTCTCATACTTTCCAGTAGTTCGTTGGCTTTATCGTCCTGCCCCGTTGCACTTAGCACCATCATGTCATGCATATTATTGAAGGCACTACCATGACTTGATACACGGTTCGCACAAATCGAGCCAAGGGCTTCCCAATGACTACCGACATTCACGCCATGGAGCTCAAGGCGCAGCAGCATCGAAGCCACATTCGTGATGTCAATCGTGGCCGCAGGGGATTCCCGCACTAAAGCGGAATCCGGGTTTCTAATCTCTGTGGTTAGTAAACTCAATATGCGTTCGTGCTCCCCAGTCTCCAATAAAAACAGACACAAGTGCCACCATAAATGGTGGCGCATCTGGTTTCCCAAACCCCAGTTGGCACTCAGGTTTTCCAACCAATCTATGCCTGACCGTATCTGCCCTTTCATTAGGAGAACGTGGCCAACCGAATGAGCTGCCCAGATATCAGAAGGGTCGATTTCAATCGCCATTCGACCAAATTCCTCTGCCTCGTCCAGATAGCCCGCCTCTTCATTGGCAAACGATCGAAAAGAAAGAAAGGCACCATAACCATCCGAAGTTTCTTTCCACGCCAGTGCCGCCTTCTCGGTGATTTCCCTCATCCAGTCAAACCGCCCTAACCAGAAAACCTCTTCCTGCACGATCTGATGGACAAACAGGTCCGTTGGCGCTTTTTCCAAAATTCCTGACAATACCTGAGCACTTTCCACCACCTGACCTGCAAGCGACAGCTTCAATGCCAGTAGCAAGCTAGGCACTGATGAATCGGATTGGGAGCTGGGAGCATCTGCCAAACGTTGTTCTGATTCGAGAACCAGACTACCTATTGATTGAGAAAAGCGCTCGTCTCTGGCGCTTCGCAACATCCATGCCTTAACGAGGAGGGGTAAGACGTTACTTTCATCCGCAGCAATGGCCCCATCGATGTGGGTCATGGCATCCGCACGCAACCGAATACAACTCTCAATGCCAACGGTACACAGCTGTCTAGAATCCAAGTTTTCTTGGGGCAGAATACGGCTCATTTAGTCTTTCTCACTTCACATTGTCACTGGTCTACTTGAATTGCCCATGGCATCAACAAGGCTTATACACGGAAGCAGTGAATGCGAATGAGGCACTTGTTCCTTGCCATCCGCCCCCTAAGTTCAATTCTCACTCTGCCCAAATGCTAGCTGCTTCGCTTTTTTCTGTAATTGATAAATCGAACCAAATTCCTTGGGAGCAGGTTGAGGAATTCTTATTGGCACAGAGGTTATTCGCGGTTCTAGGGTCGACTCCCCACAAAGCATTCGGCTATCGTATTCTTCGATAGACGGCAGTTTGGACAACGCTCCCATAATAGGGAATGCATCTGCGGCAGTGACTTCGTAAAGCAGCAAACGTCGATCATCGCTGGATTGATTCAGATCGGAGCCATGCACCAGGCGTACATGGTGCAATAACAGGTTTCGCTGCTGTGATCTCAATTTCTTCTGCACTAATGGCCCCGACGAATTGACCGTCTGCATGGTGTTGGTAAATTTTTCCCCGATGCGAACCTGGAACAACCAATAGGGGTCCATTGTGAATCGTCATGTCATCAATCATCACCCCCACTGCCAGAATGTCATCATTGGTGTGAGGATAGAAAGCCCAATCCTGATGCCATTCAACGGCGGCTCCACACCCAGCGTGCTTCATGTTCAACTTCGAGGTATGCAAACGAAGATTGGGGCCTATCAAGTCTCGTACCGGTTCGAGAATGCATTCATGTCGCATCAAACCAGCGCAGGATGGCATTTGTATGTGCGGAAGTTTTATTCGCCGAATGCGAGGGGTTTCGGAACTGTGGTTGCTTTCTAATTCAATTCGTTCATCAGAATTCGTCATGCCTGAAGCAATTCGATTAAACCCCTGCAACTCTGAGCGAATGTCATCGAGTATTTGGTGGGGAATCTGATTCTTGAGCACAATATAGCCTTGCGCTTGATATTCCTGACATTGTGTTGGTGTCAACATTCTCGTTCAAATGTTTGGGAGATGAAGTATCTTGAAATCATTTCAACCTAGAGGCCGTAGAAAGCCCCCTATTTGAGTCTACACAAGTCCTTTAGTCTACACAAATCAAGGACAGTTAGACCACATAGTCATGGCTTACCCATCGCGTTTTTGCTTCCTTAATCTAGCGCAAAAGGGTGCGGCTTTGCTGAGCGGCGACTTACGATCCTGGGGTTTCAATATAGATTCCTTGCTCCTTTCTGATTAAGTCAAACTCCGCTATTTTATCAATCACGGTTCTGTCGCTTCTACTGACGATGACCGCGATTAACGTCTCCAAAACGGCCACAACCGAAACCATTGAGGGAAAGTACTGAGGGCTATCAGTAGAAACCAGTAACAAGATCTCCGCCAAGGCTGCAGATGGCGCCCCACGGCTATCCGTAATCAGAATAATTTTCGCTCCCCGAGATTTGGCATAAGAGATAGCATCACTGGTCTGGCAGGCATAAGGGTGGAAGGAGAGCGCTAAAACCACATCCCCCGGTTTTATTGGTATCAATGATTCCATGAGCGAAATACCACTGGTCCTCGGTGCCTTTAGACCTGGAATTGCCATACGGCCAACATATTGCATATAGGCTGCGATCCAATGCGGTGCGCCTGCAGCAACGATGTAAGCGGTGGCTGCCTTACGCACAACGTCAGCCGCGTTAGAGAGTATCGACGAATCAACTTGCTCGAAAAGACGCTGTACATTATCCGCCGCTGACTTCGCCATTTGATGCACAACACCATCATCCCCCTCTCGATCAGCTAACTCCTGCAGCCAACTCGCACGCTGGTGATAGTTCGGGTCTGCAATACTCTGTTGAAAAACCGCCCGAAAGCTTTCATAACTATCAAAACCCAACTTTTCAACAAGACGTGTCATGGTTGGCGGGGTCACTCCCGCCTGCTTAGCAAGGGTCCTCATTGACGTAATGGCCACCGCATTGGGATTGTCGAGAATTGTTTTTGCTACCAGTTTCAGCTTTGGGCTAAGCGTTGGGGAGAGGCTAGTCAGTTGTTCAAGTAGAATTTGCATAGAGGCCAAGTGAATTCATCAGGGTTCTTGACAATGTTACATTCGTCACATAGATTATAAAACAATTACATTTGTAATATTTTTCTCAAACACTCAGACGTCGATATCTGGCAACGGTTAACTACCCCGATGACGATCAACGGCAATCATGAACAATGCTAACAATTGGCTGCGTATTAGTTAGTCATCTACCGAAAAGAAAAACATAGCCGCTGAGTGATGAAAAATACTTCCCGTTCTACATCCACATAATCATAAAGAGGTCGTATTGATGAAAAACAAACTCAATTCTTTGGCAGTGGGCGCTCTCACTGCTGCTTTCGTTTTCGGAAGTGCATCAACCCATGCCGCCGAGTGTACCAACGACACTTGGAACAAGGTCATGAGCAGGGGCAAAATGGTGGTTGGCGTAAAGGCTGACTACAAACCTTGGGGATACCGAGATTCAAGCGGAGCCATCGTCGGGATGGAAATCGATATGGCCCAGGCGGCTGCCGATGCAATGGGTGTTGAATTGGAAACAATCGCCGTTCAGTCTTCCAACAGAATGCAATTTCTAGAACAAGGTAAAATCGACATGATGATAGCGACCATGTCTGATCGACCTGACCGACGACAGATCGTGGGAATTGTGCAACCGAACTACTACACTTCTGGTACTAACATCATGTCCCCTAAAGCAGTGGGCATCACCTCTTGGGAAGACTTAAGGGGCAAACCTGTGTGCGGAAAACAGGGCGCTTTTTATAACAAGGTTGTGAATGAGCGATACGGCGCCGAAATTATCGCATTTACTGGCAATGCAGAGTCCAAACAGGCCTTGCGGGATAAGAAATGCCTTGCTTGGGTTTATGACGATTCTTCAATTATGTCTGACCTGTCCTCCGGCAACTATGATGACTTCGAAATGCCACTCAACAGTGAAGATGATAACCCTTGGGGGTTAGCGGTTCCAATTGCAGAAAAAGACTGTATTTTTGGTAACTTCATGTCTGGATTGTCTTTTAACATGCATCAATCTGGTCAACTCATCGAGCTTGAGAAAAAGTGGGGTATCCAAGCAACACAATATCTGGAAAACCAAAACGGTCGTTTTGCTGACTGGATACAAGAATAACGTATCCGACGATTGCCCGGGAATTCGGTTTACTGCATCCCGGGCAACGTAACATTCACTTAAAAGAGGCCTCAGCATAACGTCGGGGGTCAAGAAAAGGCGAGGCAAAATAGGTAAAAAAGCCGCTGATACCTATAAACGAGCATTTTGAGTTAGTTTCTAGCATCGCATTTTCAAACGTCGCAGTTATGCTGAGATTTCACGCACTACAAAGAACTAAAACCGGAAACTAGATTGAACGTCTTTCAACAATATTTCTTCGATCTTGCCCAAGAGTATCCCAAGTGGAACTTTATCTTTTTTTATGACCCCGTTCAGGCTGACAGGGTTTTAACCGGCCTATGGATGACCATCAAGCTGTCCATCGTTTGCGTCATTTTAAGCGTGCTAATCGGCTTGATCGGAGCATGGTTACAAGGCGCTCAATCAAAACTATTACGTAATATTGTTCAAGGATATATTCAGTTTTTCAGGAACACTCCGCCCTTAATTCAATTACTTTTTTTCTATTTTGCACTAGGACAATTTACCCCAACCTACTCCCCAGACGGATGGTTGGAAGTCCCGATAATTTCCAATGTCGGCTGGGCCATTATCTCATTGTCCTTTTTCGCCGGTGCGTTTAATGTGGAAATTTTCCGTGCCGGTATCGAAGCAATCCCAGAATCAACGCAGGAAGCCGCCGAAGCCCTGGGAATGAGTCGGTCACAGAATTTTGTTTACGTGGTATTACCGCTGGCATTTCGCGTGAGCTTACCTGCCCTAAATAATAACCTTGTCAATTTGGTAAAAACGACAACCCAGGCGCTTGCGATTGCCGTTCCAGAGCTACTTTATCAAATGGTGAGCATCTATAACGACTACTCCACCGCGCAAAATGCTTGCATGGTAGTTCTATTTTTTGTTTACATTCTACTGGTGGGTATCCTCGTCATCGGCATGAATGGCTGGGAAAGAGCGACGCGAATTCCAGGGTACGGTAATTAGGCAAGCACGATAATGAAGATCCTAAAAACAATTCCAGGAATATCGAGTCAGTCTATTGATCGCAAATCAACCGACCTACCGGTATTAAAGCCATTTAGTTACGCTTCATCACATCATCGGTTTGATCGTATTTTATTCAGCCAATGGTTAGGAAACCTACCCTTCTGGAAAGTCTTATTAGCGTCATTGTTGATTCTAATTTGGCCAATGGTAAGTTATGCAAAAACACGCTATACCCTATTCGACGCACTCTGGCGCAGGCTGCCGTTTTTGATAACCAAAGGGTTTGCCCTTAATGTTCTCATCAGCTTTTTTACGATGCTTATCGGCACCATCGCTGGAGTATTGTTAGGACTGGGTCAAGTCTCTCCAATACCCGTTATCGCACGTTTCTGCTGGTTTATCACTCAGCTATTTAGAAACGCCCCCTGGCTTGTGTTGCTATTTATCGTCATGTTGACCCTCCCTTTTGAAATTCAGATAGCCGGAGTGATCATTTCCATACCGGATTGGATGAAAGCCGTATTTGGGTTATCCCTACCCATTATGTCGAACATCTCTGAGATCGTTCGCGGCGCTATCCAGTCGGTACCAACGGGTCAGTGGGAGGCGGCAGAATCCTTGGCGTACACTCGATCAGATACACTGCGCCAAATCATTCTTCCCCAGTGCTTTAAACGCATGATTCCGCCTTGGATGAACTGGTACGCCATACTCACCATGGCGACGCCACTGGTTTCTTTATTGGGGGTCGAGGAATTAGTGACCTTATCCCGGCAAGCGATGGAGTCAGAAGATAATCACCCCGAACTTCTTGTTCCTTTTTTTGGTTTTGCTTTGCTCATCTTTTTTGCTTACTGCTATCCCATCGCTAAGCTCACTTTGTCTCTGGAAAAACGGTTTACGGTAAAACAATAAATGCAGCAAGATCAGTATGAATAGTCAGAGCATGAATGAAGAACCTCTAGTATCAATCAAGAATGTATATAAGTCTTTTGGGTCATTGGAAGTACTGAAAGGGATTTCCATGGACATCAAAAAAGGCGAAGTTATTTGCATCATCGGCCCCTCCGGCTCCGGCAAGTCCACGCTGATTCGGTGCATCAATGCACTAAACACCATTGATTCCGGTTCGATAAAGGTCGAGGGGTTGGAGGTTAATGATCCTAACCTAAACAAACTTGAGCTACGAAAAAAGGTCGGCATGGTGTTTCAGCAATACAATCTTTTCCCGCACAAAACCGCATTGCAAAATATCATGATGGCCCCGTTAAGGGTATTGAAACAACCCAAGGATGCAGTTGAGAAAAAGGCGCGAGAATTGATTAAACGCGTCAATCTAGAAGGAAAAGAAGACGGCTATCCTGGCGAGCTTTCCGGCGGTCAACAACAACGAGTGGCCATCGCTCGTTCGTTAGCCATGAACCCTGATGTCATGTTATTCGATGAGGTAACCGCTGCATTAGACCCTGAAACAGTAAAGGAAGTACTAGTGGCAATTAAGGATCTGGCAGAAGCCGGCATGACCTGCATTCTTGTGACCCACGAAATGGGGTTTGCGCGGGAGGTTGCTGACCATATTTATTTCACTGATCGAGGTGTCATCGTTGAGCATGGTCCGCCGTCCACGTTCTTTTCCGAAGCCAAAGACCCTCGGACTAAAGAGTTTTTGAGCCAAATTCTTTAAACAGTAGCAAGCCTAAAATACCTCGAACCGGCGCGCCCTAGGGAGTGCTTACAATAAATCATGCTTTTTTTTCGTATTCACTGCTTTTCATACTAACTAAAAGGACCGCTTCTTCAAAGCAATGCCGCCAACACAATCACTACCAAATCATGCATCCGTCGTTGTCATCGGCGGCGGCGTAATGGGTTGCTCTACGCTTTATCATCTTGCTAAACAAGGGGTAAGTGACGCAATCTTGTTAGAACGGAACCAACTCACTTCGGGAACCACGTGGCATTCTGTTGCCCAAGTTCGAGCACTGCGATCCACACGAAACTTAACTGATCTGATTCGATATTCCATTTCGCTTTACAGTTCGCTGGAAGAAGAAACCGGCCAGCGAACCGGATGGATCAACAAGGGATCCCTTTCCATCGCGACCAACCATGATCGTTTGGTGCACATCAAACGGCAGGAGTCGCTGGCACACTTATTTGAAGTCGACGCCAACTCGATTTGCGCCGCTGAAGCGAAAGAACGCTGGCCGTTGATGAATGCGGATGACGTCATTGGCGCAGTGTGGTCGCCGGGAGACGGCAGAGTCAGTCCGTCAGACTTATGTGCTGCGTTAGCGAAAGGGGCAAGAAATCGCGGCGCACAGATTTTCGAGGACACCGGCGTAGTCGGCATCCTCACCGAGGGCAACAAAATCGTGGGGATCGAAACTCAAAGTGGGCAGATACGATGCGACGCCATCGCATTATGCACCGGACTTTGGAGTAAAGGGAACGCAAAACTTGCCGACGTGAATATTCCGGTTTGGCCCTGCGAGCATTTTTATTTGCTGACCAAACCCGTGGATGGGATTTTCGGGAATATGCCCACCTTGTCTGACCACGATGGACATCTTTATATTCGCGATGATTCAGGCGGTCTATTGGTTGGTTGTTTCGAACCCATGGGGAAACCCATCGCACCCGAACGAATCGGGGAAGATTCCCCATTCCAACTCCTGTCCGAAGACTGGGACCACTTTGAACCGATGATGATGAATGCTCTACATCGACTGCCCTGTCTGGAGACCGCCGAAGTCAAAATGTTACTAAACGGCCCAGAGAGTTTTACGCCAGATGGTTCCTTTTTGCTGGGAGAAAGTGCAGAAACCAAGGGGCTATTCCTGGGATGTGGCATGAATTCAGTTGGCGTAGCCACCGGAGGAGGAGCGGGTATGGCCCTAGCCCACTGTAGTGTCCATGGTCACACACCCACTGATTTGCATGAAGCGGACCCCAAACGTTTCCCCGATTGTTTTAACTCCATTGAAGCATTGACCGCCCGCGTGCCGGAAGTTCTTGGAGAGCATTACGCAATTGCCTACCCAGGTTATCAGTGGTCCACCGCCCGAAATCTTAAAGAAACACCTCTGCATCAAAAATGGGTCGCCAACCAAGCGTATTTTGGCCAATTTGGGGGATGGGAAAGGCCGTTATATTTCCATTGTCAGGAGAAACCATTGCTTGGTTTTGGCAAGCCCAGCTGGTTTGATCAAGTGGGTTTAGAGGTACAACAAGCCCATGAAAGTGCTGCTATCTTTGACCAATCGACATTCGGCAAAATTAGTATCACCGGAGAAGATGCCGAAGCTTTTTTAAATCGCGTCTGTGCCAACAACATGACTCTTCCGATCGGGCGTGTCATTTACACCGCAATGCTCAACGAACGAGGAGGCTTTGAAAGTGATCTGACAGCCCTACGACTGGACCATGACTCCTATCGACTTTATGTCGGAACAACCGCGATTAAGAGAGACATTGCCTGGCTTCGCCGTCATCTTCGCGGTTCGGAGCGAGTCACTATTTTAGATGAAACTGAAAAGTATGCTGTTATCGGTTTGATGGGCCCCTTCGCAACACACATCGCAGAGCAAATTGGCGCACCCGATCTGAATGCTATTCGTTACTTCCATCACGCCCAAGTTGATATTGTAGGTATCCCGACCACAGCAAGCAGACTGTCATATGTCGGCGAGTCGGGTTGGGAAATAACCTGCCTTACCCAAGACGCCGCTTCGCTGTTCGACTTACTGGTGTCCGCCGGAGCACATCCATCTGGAATTTTCGCACAAACCTCAATGCGAATAGAAAAAGGTTTCCTAAGTTATGGGCACGACCTAGACACTGATGTGAATCCACTACAAGCTGGGCTGGGCTCGGCTTCGCTTTGGATTGGAATTCTGACTTCATCGGCAAGCAAGCGTTACTTAGCATGGCTGACAAACCCGTCCACACCCAACTCATGTCGATGATGTTCAATCAAAAGTCTGCCTATCCCTTGGGCAATGAACCGATCTACCACAATGGTGCCATTATCGGGAAAACCACTTCAGCTGCATTTGGCTATCGGGTTGACAAGCCCATCGCACTGGCCTCTTTGAAAACCCAAGGGGTGGACTTTAACAACGTGGTTGTTCAGGTCGATATTGCGGGTCAACACTTTGATGCAACTGTCTCATCGCACCCTATTTTTGATCCAACGGGAAAAAGAATGAAAGGTTAGTTTCCCGATGCCATCATTGGCATCAGGACATAACTCGCTTAGGGCATAGCCAACTTGGCAAAAACCACGGGGCTCACATCACTCCCCTTTCAAACCCGCCGCATCTTTCATTGCATCCTCGCCTTTTTTCCACAGATTCCCTTGCCATAGTTCGTCGAGACCCGTTTCCCCACTGACGCCTTCGGTGACAAGATAGTCATAGTACGATGTGGGTTTATGGCCGGTGAGATTGTAGAAATCAGGGCTACATCGACAATAAAATCCATTCGTTAAGTATTCGAAAAACTCAGCTCGGGTACTCCCGAAATCGTTTTCGAAATCAACCATGGATTGAGCGCGATACTCAATGCTCTTGCCCATAGCCCGACCAAGATCACTGGCGATGTCATTCATGGATTGCGGCATGGGGCCGGTAATGTCATAGAATTTGTTGGCATGTTTATTCGCGCCTTCCTGAAAAAGGACAGCCGCCGCTTCCGCAATATCACGAGTAGCGACAAACGAGTTTTTTGCCAAACCTAAAGGGTTGGTAAACCAACCTTCTGAATTAATATTCTCACAATCCGTTTTCAACAAATGATTCATGAAAAAGTTGTTTCGCAGCACAGCCACATTTAGTCCTTCCTCAATTAGCGCTTTTTCTCCCCACCAGTAGTGTTGCAACATCAATGGAATCGCTGCACCGGGTCGCGACGAATGAACGTTAGGATCATAAGAAGCCGTGTTCGTATCGGCGCCCATACAGCTAATCCGAACGACCAGCTCAATGTCTGATTTTCTTCTGCCCAGTTCCTTACAAAAAGCAAGGTGTCCCTCCAGCATCGGATCCAAAGAAGCAGAATACACCAGCGAAACGCCTTGCAATGCCCCATCCCAAGTTTCGCTGTCATTCAGATCAAATTTCACCACTTCATGGGCGCCCAGATCTTTGAGTTCTGTCGCTTTGTTGTCGCTAAAGTAACAAGCCCTAACGGTGAACTTGCCTTGTTGGGATAGTCTTGCAACGAGCTCTCGGCCAATACGGCCGGTTGCCGAGGTCACCAGTATGATTGGATTTGACATAGTGCATTGTGTAGATAAATTGAAAGAGGCTCAAGCATAACTGCTAAGCTTGGAAATACGTTACAAAAAAGAGACCCAAAATGCTCATCGATAGGCATAAGCTGTGCTTTTTACCTATGGAACCTCTGAATCTACGCTATCGTCATCGTCGATGCCATTTAACGATCAACGTTAGCGGAAGCAGAATCAGGTCAATCAGGTCAATCAGGTCGGGCCCAACATTTTCCTCTTGCTTAACCGTTCACGGTGATAGATATACAGACCGCTGGTGATAATCAACGCAGCACCGCTCAGGGTCCATACATCGGGTAAGTCACCGAAGAGGGCGAAACCGAAGAGCGTTGCCCAAATCAGGGAACTATAACTAAACGGGGCAACAACTGACGCAGGGGCGCTGCTTAATGAACGAATCAGACATAAATGCCCAATGCCACCTGCGACGCCGATAAGTACAAACAATAACCAGTCAGCTCCAGCAACAGGCTCCCATTCAAACGGCACCGCTAAGGTAGTGACCACGGTGCCCACCAGACCCGTATAGAACAAGGATGTCATTGGGGCATCTAGTTTGCCCAATTTGCGCGTGAAAATCTGATAGAGCGCATTGGTACCCGCAGCCGCCAAAACAATAACCATACTTAGCTGAAGCCCATGCCCACTAGGACGGATCACCACCAGGGCGCCGAGAAAGCCGATCGCGATTCCCATCCACCGGCGCAAACCCACCTTTTCCCCTAGCATCGGGATACAAAGCATCGTGACAATCACCGGCGACATAAACATAATCGTCGAAGCGGTGGCAAGAGGCAGAAACTCAATGGCGATAAAAAATAACAACGTGGTGACAAACATACAAAGGGAGCGTAAGCCCTGATAAAACAACGACTGGCTTTTAACTAATGCGGGTAATCTTCGCCCCATCAAAGCAGCCACAAAAATAAAGTGGAAAAAAAATCGAGCCCAGACGACTTGCGTCACTGGATAGCTTTGTATGAGGTATTTAGCAACGGTATCCAATGCGATAAACCAGAACATGGTCATCAACATCCACAAAATACCCGCTAAATGTCCATCAGCACTTTCCGTTGGCGATTGAGTTAGCGAAGAGGGGCCTGTCAAAATGAAGTTCCAACCATTGATTAAACACCGTCGTGGATAGTTTTACATTGCCATTCTCTGCCTATTTCAACACTCCGAACGATGGCGATCAGACAATACAACGAGATTATGCGAAAATATACACCTGAAACCCGTCATCGAGAAATCGCTTTGGATTGTAGAGGCAAAAATGCGCTGCTGCGAGGAATCAATCTATAAAAACGCAGATAACCTAACGAATAACACGGAACTTAAGAACGTATGAGTAAAGATTTCAATCAGCCGCTTGGTGGCAATGAAATGCCTCGGTTCGCAGGGCCTGGAACCCTATTTCGTCTGCCTGGAAGAGAACTCAGTGACCAATTGGATATCGCCATAGTGGGAGTTCCGTTAGACATTGGCACCAGCAACCGAAGTGGAACGCGGTTTGGCCCACGCTCAGTTCGTGGTGAATCCGTGCTGGTTCGTCCCTATGGCATGGCCACTCGCGCTGCCCCATTCGACAGTTTTCAGATAGATGATATTGGTGATGTTGCGATCAATACGTTCAATTTAGCGGACTCCATCCGAATTATCGAACAACACTTCGACCAGCTGACCGCGAATAACGTCAAGCCCGTCACCATCGGCGGTGATCACACAATCACGCTACCCATCCTCCGCGCCCTGTATAAGCAACACGGCCCAATGGCATTGGTTCATGTCGATGCCCATGCGGACATTAATGACATGATGTTCGGTGAGAAAGTGGCCCATGGAACCATCTTTCGACGTGCAATAGAAGAAGGATTAATTGATCCCAACAAGATGATTCAAATCGGCTTACGCGCAACCGGTTACAGTGCGGAGGATTTTGATTGGTCCCGACAACAAGGAGTGACCGTGGTCCCGGCAGAAGAATGCTGGAACAAAAGCCTCTCTTCTTTAATGGCGAACTTTCGTGCCAAAATTGGCTCTCAGGTACCCACATATTTATCTTTTGACATCGACGGTCTGGACCCTTCTGTGGCACCCGGCACCGGCACACCAGAACCTGCTGGCCTGACAGCGGCCCAAGGTCTTGAAATCATTCGAGGCTGCTGGGAAACGAATCTCATTGGCGCTGATTTAGTGGAGGTCTCCCCCCCTTATGACACCTCGGGAAATATATCCCTGCTCGCGGCGAATCTTCTCTTCGAAATGTTATGCAGTTTTCCAGGCTGCCTAAGACGCAACTAGCGTTTCACGTTAAGAATTCAAATCGCCTAGTACCGCTTTACCTAGTACTGTATCGCTGAATGCACAACGACTTAACGATAACCTCGGTCGTGACAAGTTCACAGGTGTCTATTTTGGTGTCCGCAACCAACACAAGACACCAAAAAGCTAATAGTCGATTAATTTCCCCAACTAATTTCTAGTACTTTGGAATAATGCTAAAAAGTATTTTTTTTGATCATGATGGAACACTCGTGGACTCCGAAGTGGAACACTTCAGATTCTGGGAAAAAGCGATGAAAAACCACGGAGTGCAATTGCCTGAGCAACAGTACAAGGACTTATATTGCGGTGTGCCGGGAGCCCAGAATGCCCAGATGTTAGTGGAGGAATACGCTTTACCCATTCTGGCCACTCAATTGGCAATGGAGAAGGAAACGCTAACAGACCATTTTCTTCAAACCCACACGTTCGAGCTATTGCCTCATGTAAGACAAACCCTCGATTATTTCCATCATCTTAGACACCAGCATGCCAGCCAAGCACCGAGTATCGGTGTCGTTAGCGGCGCCGTTCACCATCGTATTATGTCTTCTTTAAATGGACACCAACTAACCAAGTATTTCGATTTTATCTGCGGTGGTGATGAAGTCGAACACAACAAACCCGACCCAGCAGTCTATCGATTAGCATTGAAGAAATCGGGATTTAATGCGGACCAATGCCTTGCCATAGAGGACTCAGTGGTAGGGGTTCAGTCTGCCTTGGGTGCAGGATTAGCGGTGTGTGCCATCCGCAGCGAGTATACCGTGACCCATGATTTTTCCATGGCCACCGCCGTAGTGGGTAGCATGGAAGAAGCCCAAGCATGGATTATTGAGAATTACCGATTGCCCCAGTGATCCAGTAATCAACAGCTAACATTGTATACTGTGTGATCCGACATAAATCGATGTCCACACTGATCCGGGGACTGTCTAAATATATCCAGAATCAGGACTGGCCAATCCTGAACACCAATGGTCATCAGAAGATGGTTGTCTTTGGTCTGCTGGCCTTAATGGTTAAGCACTTTGTCTTTTTGGATCGGGCACCGACACACTACTCCAGACTGAAGAATAGAGTCAGAACGGTGCTTTAAAACCAAATTAATGAGAAGTCGCGCACTAATATTGAAAAATTAGCCATTGGTGTCATATATCATATATCAATACGGTATCACTAAACGGCTGCTGTATAAAAAACTGTTTCTTATGACCACACCGCTGCTAAATGTCAAAGCGCATAGGAACTACCGCGGTACGAACGATTGAACCTAAGACACGCAATACAAAATAAGTATCTTGTCACTTTCAATGGAAATAAATTGCCACTACTTCAATCATCATGTCCACCTTCATAACCGCTAGAATTCCATTAATTGATTGGAACAAGCCAATTAAAAAGCACTGGAATAACAGCAACCCAGTCGCGTCTCACGTTTTCAACGCGCTTTCCTTTTTATTTCCTCAAGGAGAGCAGTTTTTCATTGATTCTGTTAAAGAAGTTTCTAGTCTCACTAACCTCAGCGAAAAACCTGAGCTAAAAGAAGAAATAAGGCTCTTTATTTCTCGATTGTGCAACCCTACGTCTGTAACTTTGATTTAGGTTGAGTCATTATCGTCGTTCCACACGATATATCGCTTGTCGGCATTGCTCCATTCATCGTCAATCTCGACGAGGATGGCACTGACAAGCCTGAGTAAAGATGCCTCATTCGGGAAGACCCGGACAATCCGGGTTCGCCGTTTAATCTCCTGCTGGATCGGACGCTCAATTCCATTCGTCGTTCTCATCTTTCGATGATGCGACTCCGGTAAATTGAACACCGTCAGTCCTTCAGGAACGTTATCGAGCAGCCATTGCGACAGCTTTGAGTAATCTGACTCGTAACGGGCCGCCAGTTGCTCCAACTGAGCGCGGGCAGATGCCTCGTCCGTCGCATTCCACACCGAACGCAGTTCATCACCACCAATCCGACTACGAACCTTTGCTGTCGGCGCATGATTGACCGCATTTTGTGCTAGGTGGAACTGACAACGCTGCCACGGTACCCCCGGAAACACAGCACGTCTCGCTGCTTTGAGGCCCGCGTGGTCATCACTGGCAATGTAGATGATGCCGTGCATCCCCCGTTTTACCAGAGACTGTAAAAACTCCCGCCAGTTGATCTCCGCTTCACTGGTCGTGATCTGCACACCCAGTACGCTTCGTCGACCATCCGGTAGTATTCCCACCGCACTGAGCACCGCGGCATCCACCACCTCATGATCCATCCTGACCCGTTCGTAACGCGCATCCAGTACGAGATACCGAATCTCTCCAAGGGCCCGGTCACGCCAAACCGATAGAGCATCGTCCAGCAGGGCCGTCGCACGAGACACCTGAGTGGAGGAGATCTTCTCAATACCAAACAGATCCAGCACCTTCTCCACACGACGAGTACTGACCCCGCTGATGTACATCTTTGCCACACACAGCATCAAAGCACGTTCACTACGCCGTCCCTGTTCCAGACACTGTGGATAAAACCCGGACTCACCGTGGTTACGGGTCTTGGGTATCGACAAATTCAGTGTCCCAAGAGTCGTGTCCACCAGTTTGGGTTTGAATCCATTGGCATGGCCCTGACGGTCGTGGCTGCGTTCGTGAGGGGCGGCACCCAGAAACTGAGACCGCTCAATCTGCATGGCCTGATTCATCATCGCGGTAATGACATCACGAAAAGCCTGGGGGCCATGTTGAATCAATTGTTCCATCACTACTTCATATAGGTTAGGGTAATCCGGTTGGGTCATTGGGTTGCCTCCACATTTGCTTAAGTCACAAACATGGAACGACTTGATGGCTCAACATTCAACACCTAATCCAGAAAAACCGGCTTTGGCTTCGTTCGCTACGCTCACTTCGCCTAAGCCAAACGAACATCGCTAAAGAAATAAATTACAGACCTCAGGGTACACTACCTATTTCTCAAGAAGCGATTCATGGAGCCCAACACAATAAGTACAACCTGGCACTTGAAAAGAATGGCTACAGAAACATCGTTCATGGTTACATAGAAAGAGAGCAGAGGCTTGCTCACAAATTTTATTCACCGATTACTAAATTGGCCTTCGTTTGCGGATATGAGCATTTTACGGCAATGCTTGGGGATTACTTACTTAGCAACCCTTCAGTAATCGCTTTAGCCGAACCTGATTTCAAGCTAATTTGGGGATGGCATGCAGTTGAAGAAATTGAGCATAAGTCAGTGTGTTTTGATTTATATCAACACGCTGGTGGAGGATGGTTTAAAAGAGCGTTTGTTTATCTACCCGTCGCACTCGACTTTTTTATATTGTTCTCGATTCTTTTCTGGTCAATGCTATACAAAGATGGGCTATTAAAGCCCAGAAAACTGTTACAAACAATCAAGCAGTTTTTGTCTTTTTTCTTTGGAAAGACTGGCGTGGTCTGGTATTTGTTGAAGCATAGCTTTCAGTATTTAAGCCCGAGTTTTGCCCCTTGGAACCATGATAATAGAGCGAAAACTGAGGAGTGGATTGCTTCGAATACAGAGAATATAAAGACACTATGACTAACTGTTTTGGGCGAGACCCGGTCATAGCCTGTCACGCTACATTCTAAACAGGTTTGGTCAATTTGTAGGATCACATCTCAGTTTTTACATCTAAAACTCACGCCGTTTTTGTCGTGTTAAAATAAGAGCGTATTCAGTCATACCCGAAACCGAGCTATGGCTGAGCGGTTCTAAAGGAAACCGGTGTAGCTCTGTTTAATCACGGAAATCACTTCGTCTTCCTACTTTCGCCATCAGTTTCGTTTGGAAAACATTTCCACTTCGATCGCAATCAAACCCTGCTGATTCCAACCATCGGTGGATTTGGCGATTGATAACTAAGCCATCTCCCAGCATTCCTCAAGCTTTAGCATAAGGCACCCACGATCCGAGAACATCCAGCGGCATAGATCAAGTGCGCTGAATATCACATTGGAACCCACCAAGACCATCTGCAGGAATGAGAGAGGCAGACTCGATGCCCCTACTTTCGCTGCCAAAAGCCTTCACTTGAGTCTAACCCGTTAGCCCAAGTGGGCATTTCCGATTTTAGGGAGCCTCTGCAAAAGCCTGGGCGAGTTGAATTGAGATGAAAAATGGCCGAATTCGAGGCGCGAATCCCGCGTAGTAGTCATTTCTATTGCGAAGATCTTGCAACGAAAAAGCCGTTCATTTCTCGCTCAAGGCCGCCGATTATGATTTTTGTAAAGGCTCCTTAGCGATACGACACCCTCCGTCCTCCCCGGCATCGTCAAAGCCTTCACTACGCAAAGATTTTGACGGCTTTCTACTTACCCAAACAAAGAGTAAAAGTAAAAAGGTAAAGCATAAAGGGAATCTCAATCCTAATTAGTCCTCGCGAGACGAAAACCAACAACGAAGTTACGGTCGGTATGGAGGTTCCAGTCGCGGCCGGCAGAACGCAGCCACCACGGCTTGCTGCCCCAGGAACCCCCGCGCAGCACGCGACGAGCGCAATCGCCTTCCTCCCTCGCTGAACCATCGCTCGGTGTGCCCTTGTAACTATCATTCCGACAATCTTCAACCCATTCATAAACGTTACCATGGACATCATAAAGGCCGAACGAATTGGGGTCGAAACTACCAACCGGCAAGGTCTTCCCTCGATAAACGCCTTTAGGCCCATTATAGACAAAGTCGCCGTCATAATTGGCCTGATCGGTAGTGATACTGTCACCCCACCAGAAGGCGCTGGAACTACCGGCCCGGGTTGCATACTCCCATTCCGCCTCGGTCGGTAGCCGATACTTGTCTGTCCCGGTTTTGTTGTTTATCCACGCGACATACTCTTGCACATCATCCCAACTGACATTGATAACCGGACGCTGCCCCCGTCCCCAACCTGAGTCACTTGGTTGACGATTGCATCCCTTTTCTTTAGCACACACGTCCCACTGATCGAATGTCACTTCGTACTGACTCAGGTAAAAAGAATCGATAGCGACCTCCCGCTGAGGGCCTTCATCAAGGCTACGATCCACCTCGTCATCAGGCGACCCCATGATAAAACTGCCTGATGGAATTTTCACCATTTCTGGGCAAACTTCACATTCGATCAGCAATCCTTCAGAAGTTGTCGTCTGTATCGCATCGGTTGGGGCTTCATTCGCTTGAGCGATGGCTAATTGGGCGCCCTCCCGTCGTCGGGTTTCTTCGCTTAGTCTGGCTTGTAGATCAGCATTTTCCCTACGAAGGATCTCTCTTTGTTCACGAGCCTGTATAAGCTCTTGTCTGATGAGCTCATCGTCATTCGCACCATTTTTCAAGCTGGCAACCCGGGCTTCGCTAAGTTGTAAATCCTGTTCCAGTTGTTGTCGCCTCTCCTCCAATTGAGCCAGCGACTTTTTGGTGGCATCATGTTTCTCTCTCTCCTCATTCAGTCTCCGTTCTGTTGTTTTACGGGATTGGGTCTCATCGGCCAACTGACCACCGAAGGAGGCTATCGTCGGTTTAGCTTGCTCTTCTTCCAAGCATGGAATTTTCCCTCGATAAACCTCGGGGGAAATTTCTTCACAAGGGGTTGCCGGGCCAATAACTTTCTCAACCACTGGCTGCCCTATCAATGCCATTTGAAAAAGGCTAGCTTTAGTAAACACGACCCCATGCAGCGGCGTGTCAATAAGTTCGGTATCTTTGATCGTCGCTGAGGTGAAATCGGTATTTGACATCTGAACGTTTTTAAATTTAACCAGATTTAAAGCTGCCCCAGTCAGGTTCGTACCCTGTAAGTCGGCGAGGACAAGTATGACGTCGTTCAAATTAATATTGGGTAGATACGCTTCGCTCAGTTGCGCGCCGATCAGCAGGCAGTGGCGTAAATCCACACCGAGGATATGGGACAGACTGTCGGTTAGAGAGTGGGTTTCGTTTTCCCCGTTGATTTTTGTTAAGCGGTTAATGTGTTTCGCTTCGGGTTCATTCTTTACCACCATTTCCCCGGGGCCGATCTCGATACGCGCCCAGTCAGACAGTCCGAAAGGCAATCCAGAGCGGGGTGGGCTGGTATCTGACGATCGGCTGGTGGCTTCGGCGTTACCCTCAGCAGCCGCTCTCTTTTGGCGTTCACTTTCGTCGGCGGCATGCCAGTATTCATAACTGCTCACCAATTCGTCCAGATCACCATTCGCACGATCATATAACACCGCCGGACTGACATACACAATAAATCCGCTAGCGAGTATGGTAATCGCACCAAAACCCGTCACTAACCATTTTATGTATCGTGCAATGGTAATGGTGGTATCGATTAAGGACAGCGTGCGCCACCAGAAAAATATCGCGGTCGTTGCACACACACATACCGCGATCCACTGCCACCAACTCCCGCTGCTATCTTGATAAGCGAGAAATTTAACCAGCAACAAAGTAACGATAAAAAGCGGAGCCATCACCTCGGTAAACAGGAACAATGCCGCGAACAGAACCGATAAAACAAGGGGTCTAGGTCGACTGAAACACAACGTAACGAATGGATAGATAGGTAGCCGATCAGTCACCTTGCCATATTCAACGGGGTCTTGATCATACAGATCCAGAAGCCACTGACAACGGGAGGCGATGGTATGTAGGTGGAACATCAGGTTGAAGAAAACGGCAACAACCAGCCACGGCACGATGATGTAGAAACCTTGGATAGGTATTTCTAGACCGACCAAGGGCAGTCGAATCGGGGTATCCTTCAACAAATCCAGATCGGTAGTCGACCAAGCTGAAACACCGATATACAACAACACACTCAAAAAGCTGATTGTCAGATTACGTGTCGAGCGAATAAAGTCGCTCAGCGACTCAGCTTGATCCTTAATGACTCCTGCATCCGTTTTCACTTTAGCACTATTTTCCAACTAGGCATCGGACGACCCTTCTTCAGGATACGCCTTCCACCAAAGTACGATGTTCCCCCTCCTTGGCAGAGGCAACCTTGATTTGGCTTTTGTTGAGATGGTCCCGTATTATCCATTTAGTGCGTGCTAGTGCCTGGCGTCTTTTATCGAGGAGCTAGCAGATATTATAGGATTTTTAAAGGAGACGGTACACAGAAACGGCCTTATTTAGGGGTGTAAAACCCTGGGAAAACAAAAGGCCATTTGGGCCAGAAAATACCGAGCCGCAATGGAAAATTCTTATAAGTGCATGTACTCTTGGGAAAATAGAGCACAACCTATAGACTAGAGCTTGCTTGGTGTTGGTTTAGTGGACGCGTTTGTGGTCGGCTTTTCGTGGGAACGTTGTTTCACTCACGCTGACATCTTAAGCGGTCCAAAACGAAAAGGCTTGAGCGACATTGCCTAACTAATATTGAAACAGACCCATGAGGGTAAAACACATGCGTAAGTCGATTTTAAACGCGCTTTTTATTCTAAGTTTCGCCTCAAACGCATTCAGCGCAGAACAGTTAGAAGGCTATTTCATCGCCACAGACGTGTGCGAAGCTTTTCAGTCAAAAAATAGACAGACTAATCCGGGAGACGTATTTACCTCTCCCGATATGGCTTACAAATTGTATGCAATTAACGCTCCAAGTGGAGAATATTATCAAATTAGGGTGAAGAACGCCCCGGTGGTTGAAAGTCGCTGGGTTCATACTTCATGCGGCATCCATGTCGTAGACGCTGGGACAGGGACATCGGGTTTAGACAGTGAAAGCGGCGACGTTACAGTAGACCCTCACGCCACTGAGTCGACCAATAACTTGTTAGCACTCAGTTGGCAACCGGCGTTTTGTGAAATGAAACCGAACAAAGCCGAGTGTCAGGAATTAAACAACGGGAATTTACCGATTACAGAAACGCAACTTTCGCTGCATGGCTTATGGCCACAGCCGCGTGGAAACGATTATTGTGGTGTACCACCCTCACTGGTGAACATCGATAAAGCTAAGCGCTGGGATGAACTTCCCCCGGTAGAAATCGATGCAGAAACGGCTGAAACCTTAAGCGTGATGATGCCGGGTACTGCTAGTTTTCTCGAACGCCACGAATGGATAAAACACGGGACTTGTTATCATGGAGAAAGAGGGGCGGATGAGTATTATGATGATACGTTTTTGGTTATGGATGCAATCAATCATTCATCGATTGGGGAATTTTTAGGAGATCATGTGGGCGCAGAAGTGGAAACGTCAGATATTCGGGCATTATTTGACGACGTTTTTGGAGACGGTGCTGGTAACAAGGTACAGTTCCATTGTGCCGGAGATCAAAGCAAAACCCTGATACAAGAACTCAAAATCAATCTCAAAGGAAAGATCGAACCGGACGCATCAATCGCAACGTTGTTTCTAGATGCTGACGATATTTCCATCGGATGTCCCAGAGGCGTAATTGACCCTACGGGGCTTCAATGAAACGAGTTGAAAGATAAGACCTAGATTTTTTTACACATAAAAGTAAAAAACTCACTATGCCAAATATTACTGATGATCCACCCGTCGATGTTCAAAATAGATTAGCTGCGCTAAGAGATGCACTTGATTCACAGATTCCCGCCAAGAGTGATAATAATCTTCTGATCTCAACTTGGAATATCAGGTCGTTTTCATCATTAACTAGAAAATGGTTAGCAGATGCTAACGACACACCTAAGAGAGACTTACAAGGACTACGTTCAATCATTGAAATCTTGCGGCGATTTGATGTAATCGCGATTCAGGAAGTCAAAGGCAATCTGAGGGCTTTGAGGGACACTATTCGATTTCTCGGGGACGATTGGGGGTTCTTAATGACGGACGTGAACATTGGAGATGCTGGAAATTATGAACGGTTTCTTTTTTTGTTTGATCGAAACCGAGTAAAGCCCTCGGGTCTAGCAGCGGAAATCGTCATACCGCCAGAAGACCTTGAAAACGCTGGCCCGGACGAATTGAGGAGGCAGTTCGTTAGACCGCCTTATGCTGTTAGTTTTTTGCGCAAGGACATGACGTTTGTACTTGTTACCCTTCATGTTTTGTTTGGCGATAATGAAGCTCAACGGTTGCCGGAGCTACAGGGGATCGCTAACTGGATGAGAAATTGGGCCCGACGCACAAATCGATTCGGTCAAAATTTGCTGGCTTTAGGGGATTTCAATATTGACCGTCAAGGGAGTGCGGGATTTCAAGCTTTCACGTCTTCCGGTTTAACAGTGCCGAATCAACTACTAAATTTGCCGAGAACAATCTTCGATGATCCTGATGATTTAGATGATGACAAGTTCTATGATCAAATAGCGTGGTTTAACACTGGTCGAGGCGGATTAACCAATATGACTCCAGTTAGCGGGGGCAATTTTGATTTTATGCCATTTGTTTACAATCAAGTTGGGCTATCCAGAACAAGTATTTCATTTCGCGTATCAGATCATCTGCCACTTTGGATGGAGTTTGAGATTTAGCGCAGTGAAATTCACATAAATTGCATTCGATTCGAGTTGTGGATTTTGATTTCAAGCCGTATTTAGAAGGAAAGCATCTTTGTCTTCGCCCATTGGCAAAAGGCGATTTCGATACGCTGTTTTCTGTTGCTAAAGACCCACATATATGGGCACAACACCCGATTAAAGATCGTTACAAAAAAACCAAATTCACTGAATATTTTTGTGACGCAATGGACTCAAACTCAGCGCTAATAGCAATCGATTCTAAGACACATAATGTCATTGGGTCATCCCGTTTTCACGCCTATAGTAGAAAGAAGAGTGAAGTTGAAATTGGTTGGAGTTTTTTGGCGAGACCATATTGGGGAGGAGTATATAACGGTGAAATGAAGAATCTGATGCTAAAGCATGCGTTTCAGTATGTAGAGAATGTGGTTTTTATAATCGGAATTCACAATTTACGTTCACAAAAAGCAACCAAGAAAATAGGTGGGATTCTTTCGGAAGAGGAAAATCAACAAGGAGAATCGGATAACGTTATCTATCATATTAATCGGGCAGATTACTTCCATGAATAGCTGTGATGGGCGGGGTTTGCCCATTGAGATTTACTTAGTTGTAGAAGTTTAGACCAAATCTGACACCGTATTAAATCAATCCGAGCGAAGCGAGGGTTGATTTAATGAGAGTTACCCGTTTTGATGTAGTTACCAAACAATATCAAAACACAACGAGGTAACTCTCAATGATCCATACTAACGAAAAAGTCATCAAGCATAAAGTCGGTTTACTGAATCTGGCTGAAGAGCTCGGAAACGTTTCTAAAGCCTGCAAGGTGATGGGATTGTCGCGCGATACATTCTACCGATACAAAGCGGCGGCGGATGAAGGAGGAGTCGAAGCGCTTCTTGATCGCAACCGTCGCAGCCCGAACATCAAGAACCGAGTCGATCCTGCTGTCGAGTCCATCGTGCTTGATTACGCACTGGAAGAACCTGCCCATGGCCAAAGCCGAACCAGTAATGAACTGCGTAAACGAGGTACCTTCGTTTCACCCAGCGGAGTTCGCAGTATCTGGCTGCGACATGGTTTAGCGTGCTTTAAAGACCGGTTAAAAGCGTTGTCTAATAAAGTGGCTGAGCAGGGATTGATTTTGACTGAATCCCAGGTCGCGGCCATGGAACGTAAGAAAGAGGACGATGTGGCCTGTGGTGAGATAGATACCGCCCATCCCGGCTATCTGGGGTCACAGGACACCTATTACGTCGGTACCTTCAAGGGGATCGGCAGAGTGTATCAACAGACCTTCGTGGACACGTATTCCAAAGTGGCTCATGCGAAGCTCTACACGACCAAAACACCGATCACCGCAGCGGATATGCTCAATGATCAGGTGCTCCCGTTCTACGAAGAGCACAGCCTTCCCATGCTGCGCATTCTTACTGACAGGGGAACCGAGTATTGTGGTCGAGCCGATCAGCATGATTATCAGCTTTACATGGCACTGAATAACATTGAGCACACGAAAACCAAGGTGAAATCACCGCAGACAAATGGGATATGTGAACGATTCCACAAGACCATTCTTAACGAGTTTTATCAGATAACCCTACGCAAGAAAATCTATGATTCAGTTGACGAATTACAGATTGATCTTGACGAGTGGCTTATCAAGTACAATACTCAACGAACTCATCAGGGTAAAATGTGCCTTGGGAGAACGCCGATGGAAACACTCATCGACGGTAAAGCGATCTGGAAAGAAAAGTTTGTAAACTAAACTCTATCTGACAGACAGCTACTGATAAACGGGTAACTGTCAGCTCAAGTCTGAACTTCTACAACTTAGTAATCGAACAGAACTACTCTACTTTGCAACAGTCCGCGGCAATTGGACCATCATATAACGGTGTATAAGTTAGCCTTTGATTTACCCCTATTGAACACATCGGCGGTATGAAAAAATGGCTGTTCAAAATTGTTGTGTTAATTGGCCTTGGTTTAGTTTTATGGTCTATATATTGGGCATCAGTGTTCGTTGTTACCTTCATAGACCCTTTTGCAAGGAACCATTTGTCAGATGAACAATTAGCATTGGATTTGTCGGTTAATCGCCCTCTATTTGAAAAGCTTGTGGAGCAATTTGAGCCCAACCCCAAACTTGAAGTAGTTCATCCTCATTGGCTAAAACCAAAAGGCGCCCTAATGGATGAAGAATGGAATTGGTACCAAATAAAATTTAAACAACTGCGATTAGACGCTGGGATACGACGCTACAAGTCCAATCAAATTTGGCTTATTTCTACCGCTCGAGGCTTATCTATAGGAGGATCATCAAAGGGCTATGTTTTTAACCCGCCCGATCACGGCAAGTATTATCAAAACCTTGATAGCCGCCCCCCGGATTTGAAGGAGGCCGAAATCGGTTATAAGCGATTGGATAGCGATTGGGCGGTTGGATACAGGTGGAGTGATTAGTGGTTAATATCGAACTTAAAACGATGAGATATTTTTTATAGTGACCCAGCTTCCAAATGTTCTCTGGCTGGTATCAGATCATCAGATTCATGTTAATGGTCCACAGGGTGGCGATAGTCACCCGTTACAACGATTTCTGAAACAGGTTGGAACAGAGTTTGCAGAAGCCCGAACCGTATTACCGGTATGCAGTCCTGCGCGCGCCTCTATGTTGACCGGTCTCTATCCACACGCACATGGGCTTACCGAAAACGATGGTCGTTTTGGCGGCCGGGATGGGTTATCTCATTCAGATTGGATGGTGCATCATCACTTAAAACAGGTTGGTTATCGATGCGCATGGTTTGGCAAATGGCATCTAGACAACTTCAGGAGTGCCAATGACTATGGATTTGAGGGCTGGTCGTTGCCGGGCTACGGCTATCCGTATGCTACCGAGGCTTATAAGCAATATCTGAAACGGCAAGGGCTATCTGAGCCTGTGGTCAGAGTTGAAACACCGGGAGAGTCGGGAGATCTACCTGGTACCGAGATTTATCTGTGTGATGAAGCCGACTGGTTTAATTATGAAGCTGGTAGCGCTAGTATTTGTGGCAACGTGCGTACCCACGAAGCCTATTTCGTCTCTGATCTTGCAGCGCAGTGGATGAGTCAACTCAACCACGAGCCTTTCTTCTTAAGAGTCGATACCTGGGGTCCGCACCCTCCCTATCTGATTGGGCAAGACCAACAGCAAACCGGCAATGCTCAAGAAATATCGTTGCCCGGTAGTTTTTACAACCAGCTTGAGCACCGACCAACACATCACCGCGATTACCGAGATGAATGGCAGAAATGTCTGGGCTTCGATGAGAGGGACTGGAAACTACTCTACCTACGCGCACGGCAACAAGCGCAGCTAGTTGAATCCGCGTTACTAGAATTAGTGAGACGTATCGACTTTAGCAACACCCTAGTAATCTATACATCGGATCACGGTGATGCCGTTGGCACCAATGGAGGCACTGCCAATAAAGGCGGATTGATGACCGAATCGACACTGCGAGTGCCCTTACTGATGGCCGGGCCAAATATAAGTGCCGGAAGCCAAAACCACGCCCTCGTTAGCAATCTGGATATTCCCGCAACGCTACTGGACCTAACGCGGGGGCATAAGAAAAATTTGCACAGTCGAAGCCTGTTACCCATGATGTCGGGAACGCCATTCCATTGTGGCTGGCTAGCGCAACATAACGGGCTCCATGTACACCTACCTCAACGTGCTTGGTACGAGAATTCGTGGAAGCTGGTGGTGCAGGCTGATGGCTTTTTGGAACTTTACAATCTCATAAATGATCCAGATGAATTGAATAATTTAGCGACATCAATGTCCCATGTCGAAATAAAAGAAAAGATGATTCAGAACATGAAGCGAAAAATGCTAGAGATAGATGATGATTTTAGATTCTTTGGACAAGAGTAAGGCCGAACCTAAATGTACCGCATCCGCCACTGTCGCTTTAGTTGAATGCTGTATGGGAACGCTTGACTAGCATCCAGTTTAATCTGGGTGTCATACGATCCTGAACAGCTTCTTAGGGCGAAAAAACGAGATATCAATGTACAGCAATCCGATCATTCATATTTTACTCCGCGGCACAAATCGAAGTTCAATGACAGGACAGGACCGAAAGCAAGGTTTATAATGTCTGTTGTCGGTACCATCCTCGGTTGAGTCAATCACGGACTATTAGATCTAATCCAGGATGATTACAAATTAGCCTCCGAACGAAGCCCCCGTTAACTGTCATAGATACTCTTTTCGGATACCCTATTTTTGTGTATTAGGCTTTTGTGTATTAGGAGAAATTATGTGGTTAACCCGTTTATTGCTAGTATATTGCTAGAATTGGAGACATGAAATCAATTTCAACATTTCTTATGTTCGTGGGTGAGCACGCTGGAAAAGCTGAAGAAGCTATCGGGCTATATACTTCGTTATTCAGAGACTCCGAAGTTGTATCCATCGAACGATTTAGTGAAAGCGATGGACAGCCCCTAGGATTCATAAAACAAGCGAAATTTACTCTCAATGGACATTTATACATTGCTTCGGAGAACAACGGAAATCATCAATTCACTTTTACCCCAGCAATATCGTTATTTGTAGAATGCGACTCGCTAGAAGAAATTGAAGATTCTTACAGGGTGTTATCTAAGAATGGACAGGAACTGATGCCTCTTGATGATTATGGGTTTAGTCAAAGATTCGGCTGGTTAAATGATCGCTTTGGTGTTTCATGGCAGCTCAATTTAGGTAACTAACTCGATGCCTGCTTAGGGAGATTGGGGTCAGAGTAAAAACTATTAGAGATTGGAAAGGATGGTGTTGATTTGCTGGTTGATATTTAACTCTTTTAGGTCACTTTCCGCCAGATTGGTTCACATCGACAACCGGCAGCTGCAATTCATAAGAGTCAACCAGTTTTAAAGAACATAACGATGCTGATGGGTAAAACGTAATCATCAAGCAAGCTCCCGGCTAAGTTTATTAAGAGACTGTCATGCTTCAACTTTATTACTATCCCTATAATGCAAGCCTTGCGCCTCATCTACTTTTAGCCGAGACAAGTGTCGATTATTCGCTGAGGCTTGTTGACCGCGATACCAACGCTCAGAAATCAAAGGAATATTTGAAGTTAAATCCTTCTGGCCGCATTCCGATACTTGTGCATAACGAACTCGTTCTATTTGAAAGCCCTGCAATTTGCATCTACATTTGTGAATTGGACGCTAAATCGTTGCTTATCCCGCCTACCGGTCACCCCAGTCGTCCTTTATTTTTCCAATGGTTGGCCTATCTTAACAACACGCTTCAGGCAGAATTCATGGTATGGCGATACCCCGAAACTCACACCACAGACATCAGTGGAATCGAAGGGATCAAAGCTTCTCAGGGTCAGAGATTAGTTGAGATACTGACGCTCTTGGACAAAGAGCTCAGAACTAAACCATTCTTGCTAGGCAATAATATCTGTGCTGCTGACCACTTCCTATTTATGTTGGCGTTGTGGTGCGAAAAGCTCCCCCAACCACCTACTTCATTCCATAACCTGCAGCGATTTATGCGTGATATCTCCCGTAGAGAAGCGGTTCGAGAAGTGTGCAAAATTGAGGGTATCGACTTAGACCTTTACTCTGGATGATGCTTTTCACATGGCTGAAAAGAGCCAGAAAACACCGAGCCATAAATGGAGCACACTTGATATCCGTAGACAACACGAGGTTTCAAGATGCTTCAGTCTAATCCTTCAAATTTCACTCCGTGGACCAACAGGAAGCTGATAGATCACCCCCTAGCACTCGTCATTCCTTAAACGAACATCTGGGAGCGAATGGTCTTGTTCCTAGAGGCTATTTGTTTAAGCGTCGATTGTCTGCATCTGACCATCTCCCAACTTGTCAGTATGCTCGAACAGTAAGCAATGTGTATCGGAGATTGGTCTCGACAAAAAAGGTTGATAACACCGATTGTTGGGATCATACTGTTTATGGCCACTTACAGCGGTCAAAGCCCGGCACTCATAATAGTCAAAGCCCACAGCTCTTGAAATCCAAGATACCCGTTGTAGCTATTAGAAAGTTACTCATATCTTCATATGCAGTACTTGCTTTTGCAGGTTTGTACGTTGCGGTCACAATGAATGCAATTCACGACAGTTACCAACCCGGGCTTAATGCGTTTAAAGCCCCGTTTCTCACTACTTTATTTGTTCTACAGGTTTCGGGAATTATCGGGTTTCTTGCTGTACTTTTTTTCAAAAGCACGGGGAGGTATTTTCCATCATTCATTGGCACTTGCGGTTTTTCGCTGATTGTTGTCGCGCTTCTGACTCTCGCACTTGCGGGCGCACCATGTCTTAAACCTCATCCTAGGATGGGGATGCATAAAGATCACCATAACTTGAAAATGGTGGTTGAACGTTCGCTACTTTGCCCTCGATACTCAAATAGATCATATCCAAGAATAGCGATAACTGGTGCTCTTGGAATGGGAATGTTCATAGTGGGTGGGTGGAGGAGTAGAAAAAATAGGCAGCCAGATACGACTGAGTGAAGGCGAAAAACTGAGAAATCCAGTTGCAAGATATTCCAAATGCTTGCTTATAATCACAGAGGCTCCACTGTCTCTTCAGGGCCAAACTCGACCAAGACTGCCACGTTATTTCAACTTGTTTGGTAAATTTGTAAGGCTAAGTCTCAGTTTTTTAATTCTCAGTTTTGTCATTTTAAACAAGGCCATTCAGTCACACCCGATAACACTCTGTGGCTGAATTTTTGGTAGTGTAATCTGAGGTCTGTAATTTAGCTTTCTATTGCAGCTTCGCTATTGGCTTTGGCGGAGTGAACGTAGAGAGCGAAGCCAAAGCCGGTTTTTCAGGCTTTAGTATTGAATGTTGAGCCATCAAGTCGTTCCATTTTTGTGACTTACGCAAATGTGGAGACAACCCAATGACCCAACCTGATTACCCTAACCTATATGAAGTAGTGATGGAACAATTGATTCAACATGGCCCGCAGGCATTTCGTGATGTCATTACCGCGATGATGAATCAGGCCATGCAGATCGAACGATCCCAGTTTCTGGGTGCGGTGCCCCATGAACGCAGTGATAATCGCCGTGGCCATGCCAATGGATTCAAACCCAAACAGGTGGACACGACCCTTGGGACGCTAAATCTGTCGATACCCAAGACGCGTAATCACGGTGAGTCCGGGTTTTACCCGCACAGTCTGGAACAGGGACGACGCAGTGAGCGCGCGTTGATGCTGTGTGTGGCTCAGATGTACGTTAGTGGTGTCAGTACGCGCCGTGTGGAGAAGGTACTGGATCTGTTCGGTATTGAGAAAATATCTTCGACTCAGGTGTCCCGTGCAACGGCTTTGCTGGACGATGCCTTGTCAGTATGGCGGGATCGTGGTCTTGGCGAGATACGTTATCTGGTACTGGATGCGCGTTACGAACGGGTCAGGATGGATCATGAGGTGGTGGATGCCGCGGTGCTCAGTGCGGTGGGAATACTACCGGATGGTCGACGAAGCGTACTGGGTGTGCAGATTGCCACCAGTGAAGCCGAGATCAACTGGCGGGAGTTTTTACAGTCGTTGGTGAAACGAGGCATGCATGGCATCACTTACATTGCCAGTGATGATCACGCGGGTTTGAAGGCGGCAAGGCGTGCCGTGTTTCCGGGTGTACCGTGGCAACGCTGTCAGTTTCATCTGGCACAGAACGCGATTAATCATGCCCCAACGGCAAAGGTTCGTAGCCGGATTGGTGGCGAATTGCGTTCGGTCTGGAATGCGACGGACGAGGCATCTGCCCGCGCTCAGTTGGAGCAACTGGCGGCCCGTTACGAGTCAGACTGCTCGAAGCTATCGCAATGGCTGCTCGATAACGTTCCTGAAGGATTGACCGTGTTCAATTTACCGGAATCGCATCATCGAAAGATGAGAACGACGAATGGAATTGAGCGTCCGATCCAGCAGGAAATTAAACGGCGAACCCGGATTGTCCGGGTCTTCCCGAACGACGCATCTTTACTCAGGCTTGTCAGTGCCATTCTCGTTGAGATTGACGATGAATGGAGCAATGCCGACAAGCGATATATCGTGTGGAACGACAATAATGACTCAAACTAAACCGAAGTTACAGACGTAGGGTTGCACAATCGAATTTTTCTAGAGGGAACTGACATAGCGCTGTTTAATCACGGAAATCACTTCGTCTTCCGGTCTTTGCCACCAATTTTGTTTGGAAAATATTTCCACTTCGATCGCACCATCAAATCCTGTTGACTCCAGCCATTGGCGGATTTGGCGATTGTCAATTAGGCCGTCTCCTGGCATTCCTCTGTCGAAGCGAATGTCATTGGTATTTGGCAACCAGTCGGAAACGTGGAAATGGCAAACTCGGTTCCCCACCTGTTCGATCTGAGTTTGCAAGTCAGCTTGCCACCACAAAGCATATGTGTCTAATGCAATGCCGAGTACGTCGTCCACGTTGATGGCTTTTAACATTTGACTCGCCTCTCCCAGTGTGGATATCACCGATCGATTCCCACAGACCATGGGATGCAGCGGTTCCAGAACCAATCTAATGCCTAACGCTTTAGCATAAGGCACCAACGATCCGAGGACATCCAGCGACATGGATCGGGCACTTTGAATATCACGACCGAATCCATCAAGGCCACCTGTGATAACGATCACTGACGGCGCACCAATCGCTGCGGCCTGTTCCAGTATTCGGCGATTTTGTTCGATACATTGCGAGAGACTGACTTCCTGCGTATCACCCAGTAATACAGCGGCACACAATGCAATGGGCATCACTCCTAAGTCCTCCAGTATCCGCCGCCCTTCCTTCTCACCCACCTCATTCAGTTTCTGCCTCCAGACAGCGGTTTTGTAAACCCCCTGTCGTGAGAGACATTCAATGGATTGCTGGAAGTTGCACTGCTCCATTAGCGTTACTTGATGAACACAATACCTATCAGCCTGGATATCGCAGTCTATTGTCACAAGAGACTTCCCCCAATTATTGCACTGATCATCTCATCCACACCTGCTTTCCCGTTTCCATCGTCAAGGTTGCTAATATGTGGCACGGCCACCGGTTACATCGAAAACCTGTCCCGTTGTAAATGAACACAGCGGACTTGCAACCCAAGCTGTCATATTCGCGATTTCTCCCGGCGTACAAAAACGCCCCATGGGAATCCGCGACTTCTTATCCGCAATATAGTCCTGAGTCATTTCGTCAAGTAACGATGTTTCGGTAATCACAGGTGCGATGGCATTGACCGTGATGTCACTCGGCAACAGTTCTCGAGCAAGACCTTTCACATATCCAATAACCCCAGACTTCGCGGCGCCGTAGGCACAGGCACCTGGATTACCTTCTTTACCCGCCACCGACGCCATGACAACAATTCGACCGAAATTATTTTTCCGCATTTCCCCGAGTACAGCACGAGTGCAGAGAAATACCCCGGTTAAGTCCACTGAAATCACCTTGTTCCAATCATCCAACGTGTATTCCCAAGCGGGCTTAGTTGGGCCATTAACCCCCGCATTGGCGACCAATGTGTTTACGCTACCTAAGGTTTCAAGACTACGTTCATAAGCGAGCTTTACTGATGCTTCATCCGCGATATCCACAGTGAATGTGGCACTAAAAGCGCTGTCATTCTCAATGGGCGAACAGTCAAGGTCCCATCCACACACAGTCGCGCCTAATTCGCGAAAACGATGGGAAATCGCCAATCCGATACCCCGTGCCGCTCCCGTGACAATCACGGTGGTCTTATTTAATTCGAAACTCATTTTATTATCTGTCATTTATTAACATGGACTTCTTTTCGTGATCCATGATGGGTACTATCGAGTCTTAACAACCGCTTCGGAGAGCACAATGTCGGAATTTCACGTGGATGTCGGTCACACTGCTTCATTTACTAAAACAGTATCAGAAAGCGATGTCTATATATTTGCTGGAATCACCGGTGACCTAGCGCCAAATCACGTTAACAAAGTGTATATGGAAAACTCGCCCTATGGAAAGTTGATGGCCCATGGCGCTCTCATCGTGGGTTACATGTCCACTGTCTCCACTCTTGCAATCCAGCATACCCGTGATGCACCTGAAACCCCCGTCGCCCTAGGGTTTGATCGGATACGCTTTATCAAACCGGTATTTATTGGTGACACCATTACACTTAAATACGAAATCACCTCCATTGATTCTGAATCAAAACGGTCAAACGCTGATATCAAAGTAACCAATCAGCATAACGAACTGGTGACAGTGGCGACTCATATACTAAAGTGGGTGCCTAATGATCAAAATATGTAACAAATAGTCGATGTCAGTGGGTGGGAAACGGGAAGTCGGCCAAGAAATTCGATTTATTCATAAAGCGCGGCACTTCCGGCACAATGGGAGTGAAGTCCATTTGATCCAGTACATCCTTTTGTAAATCAACCCCCGGCGCAATTTCTAGCAACACAACCCCTTCTTTTTCAAGTCGAAATACAGCCCGCTCGGTAATGTAAATAACTTCTTGGCCTTGAGCCAACGCCTGTTCGCCGGAAAATGTAATTTGCTCTACTTGATTGACCAGTTTTCGGATATCACCATGTCTGTCAATTTGAAGCGCTCCTTCACCAAAACGCAACTTTAATCCCTTGGCCTGAAAAGTGCCACAAAACACTACCTTTCGAGCATTCTGGGCGATATCGATAAAGCCACCTGGGCCCACGGTCAAACCACCCAAACGGGACACATTGACATTGCCTTGTCGATCCAATTCACCGAATCCCAAGAAGGCAATATCCAAGCCACCGCCAGAGTAGAAATCAAACTGTGAAGGCCCATCAATCATGCACGCTGGATTTCTCGCGTATCCAAATAGGCTTCCGGTCAATAGTGTTCCACCATAGGTCCCATGCTCAATGGTTTGATAAAAATTGTTCTGTTCACCAAGCGCCGCCACAATGGTGGCCACTTCATCGGGAATACCAAAGCCATAATTTATGACAGCGCCGGCCTTCAATTCCCCATAAGCGCGACGAGCGACAATTTGGCGTACTGTCAGTGGAGGCATCGACGGCGCTGGCTCCACTGTTTTTTTCTCCCCGGAAAGACTCGGATCATAAACAATGTCATAACCTTGCCTTTGGTTTTCATCAACCACCACAGCGTCCACAATGGCTGAGGGAATTCTCACTGAGCGGGCTGGCAATGCGCCTCGTTCAACGCGTTCTCTGACCTGAAAAATCACCTTTCCACCACAATTATGTACTGCTGCAGCCATGGCATAGATATCCACATTCGCAGGCTCTTGATCGAGGCTAATGTTGCCATCTTCGTCAGCAATGCTGCCTTTCAATAGGGCGATATCCACAGGCATAGGCAAATAGCGAAGATAGGTTTTCCCATCAATAGTGAGCAACTTCACCAGATCCTCCTTAGCAGCAGTATTCATTTTCCCACCACCAAATCGCGGATCTACAAACGTGCCTAATCCAACATGGGTGATCAAACCGGGGCGTTTTGCTGCGATCTCTCTCATCAGCTGCATGACCACCCCCCCAGGCAATACATATGCCTCGATTTTGTTATCTTTTGCTAACTGCTGCATTCGTGGAGACCAAACCCAATGGCCGCCGATGACCCGTTTAACCATGCCTTCATGGGCGAAACGATTCATACCTCGTTGTTCCCGGTCACCAATACCAAGGGCATGAATGCAACTCAGGTTTCGAGGTTGGCCCGTATTGATAAATCGTTTTTCAATGGCTTCATGAAGAAGCGTTGCCTCCACTAAACCGCCACCGCCGCCAATTAACCCAACAGTTACGTCGTCATTAACGAGTTCGGCGGCAGCTTCTGCACTGATAAATTTATTGGTGATCACGAGGATGGTGTCTGAAGCGGGAAAGATAGCCAGATGATGATGCGTAATGAGTCTGTACGGAGTCCAATAGTAGCGCAAACATAAACGATCTCCAAGCCGTACAAAAACAACGAAACCTGAGTTGAGAAGAAACGGCAATGCGCTTAGAATTTCTCCCACACTATTGCATTAAACCGGTCTAACTCATCATCATGAATACACTCCTACTTGTCCGTCACGGCGAGAGTGAATGGAATAAAATTGGTCGTATCCAAGGACAACAGGATACACCATTAACCGCGAATGGCGTCAACCAAGCCCACGCTGTGGCTGATCGTCTACGCGCTATGCTCAATACTAAGACAGTCCGAATTTATTCGAGTCCGTTGTCAAGAGCTCAGCAAACGGCCGAAATCATCGCGAAAAAACTTTCCATTAACCTAGCGGACATCCAAGTTGAGCAACGCCTTAATGATTTTAATCTTGGTGAAATTTCAGGCACATTAGGATGGGACAAAGTAGCAGAATCACACCCAGAACTCGCTAGACTCAGATTGGAAGACCCCATGAGGTTTCATCCTCCCGGAGGAGAAAGTGGTGCGGAGTTTTCAGCTCGGTTAGAAAATTTTGTCGAAGGTCTACCGGACGATGATGTATTCAACCTCATTGTCAGCCATGGCGTTGCCAATAAGTTCATTCGCAGTATTCGTCGTAACCTCACAGGAAGCGACATTATCGCTTTGGGCGAAGGACAGGATACGATTTATCAACTCAAAGGAGATGTCGAAACCGAAATCGCAGCCACCCCCACAAATCAGTCTGGTGATGCGAAAAAGGACATTCTGGCAGAGGTCGACGTCAGACTCGGAGAGCGGAGTTATCAGATTCTGATCGGACCACAGTTGCTTCACAATGCAGAAAACCATCTTCGCGACATCGTTGCGGGAAGGCGGATTGCCTTGATCAGTGATGATGCCATACTGGACCACTATCTCGACATACTATCCCCACAACTGGATCGGCTAACTTACCGCTGGGACATCTATCGAGTCCGCGGGGGCGAGGAAGCCAAGTCGTTTTCTGGCTTGGAGAAGTTACTTAATAACCTGCTCGGCGACGGTATCGATCGCAATAGCGTGGCCTTGGCCTTCGGCGGAGGCGTGGTTGGTGATGTGGCGGGTTTCGCGGCAGCGCTTCTCATGCGAGGCATTGAATTGATCCAGATTCCCACAACATTAATGTCTCAGGTCGATAGTGCCGTGGGTGGTAAGAATGCCATCAACACTCATCACGGAAAAAATCTCGTCGGCACATTTTTGCAACCTCGCATTGTGTTAAACGATGTCACGGTACTTAAGACATTGCCAATGGATGAGTTTCGTTCCGGTTATGGTGAAATCATTAAGTACGGGCTGCTAAGAGGAGAGTCGGAGTTCGCTTGGTTGGAGGAAAATGTGCAGAGAATTCTTCAACGGGACGAGCAAGCGTTAGTGGAAGTGATCCGTATGGGTTGCGAAACCAAAGCCGACATTGTCAGCGAGGATGAACTGGATAAAGGGAAGCGCGCATTGGTCAATCTCGGACATACCTTTGCTCATGCCTTCGAGACTCATGCAGGTTTTGGCAACTTCACCCACGGTAATGCGGTAGCCGTGGGAGTCATCTCAGCCTGCAAGCTATCGGAATCACTTGGAGTATGCGAATCTGGTCTCTCGAACCGAGTGATCGCCCATACCAAAAAGGCTGGCTTACCAGTGAGTTTGAACGAACTTTCTCCAGAGCAGAGCTGGAATGCGGACCAGTTATATGCCGATATGCAACACGACAAAAAGACCCTCGATGGTAATATCCATTTCATTGTATTGAGTGGAATCGGGGCCCCGTTCGTCAAAGCGGACATTGACCGTAGTGACGTTATTGATACACTGCGCGCTATGGGAGCCGGCATTCCCTAACCCTAGCAAGTTTCATCAACCCCGTTTTATTCGCATTGACATCGATCGCAGATAACGAATGACAAAATATATTGCATTGATCGCCGGCGCCACTGGTGCCATTGGTTCAGCATTGGCGCGACAACTTAGCCCCAACAAAGAGTGGAAAGTATATGGTGTTTCTCGCCATACTCCGCAGGACCCAATCGCCGGGGTAATCTATTTAACAATGGACATGAACGATCGGGGAAATTGTGAAAGCGTACTGGCGGATCATCCTGGAATCACCCATGTTTTTTATTGTGGTCGCGCCACCCATGGGGAGCAGATGTTGGAAAGCGCTGAGGATAACTTACGGTTGCTTGATAACCTGATACATGGCGTTGAATCCTCTGCTCACCATCTCCAACACGTCCATCTGGTCCAAGGTGGTAAATATTATGGGGTACACATAGGGCCGTTTCCCTCCCCCGCTCGAGAAGAGGACAGCAGGGCACCCATTCCCAACTTCAATTATGCACAACAAGACTATCTTGCCCAACGTGCAGATCAGTCAGCTTGGAGCTGGTCCGCTTCGAGGCCAAACACACTGATTCACTACTCCCCGTCAATTGCCCGGAACCTAGTCAGCTCTTTGGGCACTTATGCTGCGATTTGTCGTGAACTTGGCGCTGCGCTGGATTTTCCCGGGCCGGTGGGTGCATTCAACAGCTTGACACAATTAACCTCCATCGACTTATTAGCCAGGGGTATTGATTGGATGTCCACGGAAAAGGCTTGCGGTGATAATGCATTCAATATGACCAATACTGATCTGTTTCGATGGAAATCACTTTGGCCCAAAATTGCCCACGCTTTCGGCATGCCTTGCGGAGAGGTTAGGCCAATGACGCTCACCACAACCATGGCTGACCGAGATGAGCTTTGGTCCTCCATTTGTGCCAATCATCAATTACAGGACCTACCATTATCTCGCGTTGCCAACTGGGGATACCTCGATGCAACACTTGAGCGATACTGGGATGAAATTTTCAGTCACACTAAAACTAGAAAATTTGGTTTTCATGATTGGGATGACAGCGAGGAGCGATTCCTTGCGATCTTGCGTCGCTATCAGCAAGAAAAAATATTGCCGTTCTAGACCTCTGAAATATTTACATCATGTATCCGCCCTGCTTGAAAGCTAAAAATGAATGAGCCTCCATTTCCCTTAAACGGCGTGATCGGGATCGTTGCCAATCGCCGGGATGAAATTAGAAAAGCCGCCCAACTTGATCTGCAATGTGTGGAGATGAGGCCCGATTTATTATTGGACCGGGGTTTTTCACTTGATGAAATACTATCGATGGTTCGAGAGATTGCCGATACCGGAATGCATTGTCTTTTTACCCTTCGACGCCATGATCATGGCGGGAAGTTCACCGGAACCGACCAAGAGCAAATGAAAATTTGCAGGCAGGCGCTTTCCTCTGGGGCGCATATCATCGACATCGAATGGGACAGCGAATGTGCTCAGGAACTGATTTCGTCAGGGGTAAAAACCATTCTCAGCTACCATGACTTCAAGGGCATGCCATCAACTGCTGATTTGGCCTTGGTGACCGAACGCATTACTTATTTTCGCCCCGCAGCAATAAAGCTAATTCCTACTGCCAACAGCCTCGACGACTCTATCAGGATACTTCAGTGGGTTGCAGAATCCCGGGGGGGGCCCTTAAGGATTGGGTTCGCTATGGGTAAGATGGGTGAATACAGTCGGATACTGAGCCGAACTTTCGGTAGCCCAATCACCTATGCTGGATTCGATGCACCCATTGCACCGGGGCAAATTACAGTTGAGAAATTGCTCAATGATTATCATACCCAGGTACTCCATCATGAAACCCGGGTGGTGGGTGTCAGCGGCAAAGGGGACGAAGTTGATAAATGGATAAGGAGGATTAATCGCTCAAGACGAGCACAAAATAGTCGACTCATTGCCGTACCGATTCAACTCCAAGAAGCTAATTCTCAGAAACTGACATCAGACGAAATCGCGCTGCTCCAGGTCAATGCGGCCTTTCTTCGTATGGATTATTTGGTGTCTCCTTACTCAAGCCCCAGACTGATCCGCTTTTCGACAAAACACGAGTCTTAAGGTTTTGAGACCACCTCCAGAAGTTCTTCAGAGGTATGATAGGAACAAAGGACTATCACAATATTCACCCAAATAAATCACCCACCGTTGCCAGCGCCCGTGGCACCATCAACTCGATGGGCCATCTTGTGGGTGCGGTTACCGTAGAGCTCAGCCGTTCTCTATCCACATATTGTTAGACGCCTTGCCCATCTAATAACCCTCAAGATCTAATAACCCTCAAGCAACTGTGCAATATCATTTTCCTCACATTTAGCCGCCATACATTTACTCAATTTCGCTATTTCAAGCCAAGGCGAATAAGGTCCCCGACCTCAAGATCGAAATACCATCCATGCAAATGTAATTGATTTTCTTCTACCCTTTTTTTGATCCAAGGGAATGACATCAAATTGTTCAGTGATACGTTAACAACGGCTCGCTCGCATTGACGACAACGTTCTGCTTCAGTTGTGAGCGTTTTGTCATTCGCAACCTCAACCGCAGCCTCTTTAGCAATACTCATCCAATTATGAATAAAATCACTTTTCCCAGCATCTTCATCATTTTCCCTCAACAATGCCTGCACACCACCACATTGGGCATGCCCTAACACAATAATGTGTGACACGTTTAAGCCATTCACCGCAAACTCTAGCGCGGCGCTTGTCCCGTGATAAGTTCCTTCCGGCTCATAAGGCGGCACTAGATTCGCCACATTACGAACAATGAAGAGATCACCTGGCTTGCAATCGAAAATAATCGCTGGATCAACTCGGGAGTCACAGCATGACACAATCGCGACGTCAGGAGACTGTCCCTGGGTTGCCAAGTTTTTCAATAGCGATGATTGTTCGTAGGAAAATCTATTTCGAAATCGTTGGTGGCCGTCTAAAAGGCGTTCAATGGGTTCCATATAAGTTTCTAATCAAAAAAATAAAAGTATAAAAACAACACCTAAATGTACGATAACTCCATATTTTAGGTCATTCCAACCTCGAATAAAAATCAAGAAATGTTATCACGGCTAATCGATCCTATCTAACTCTAACCCATAGACACATCTCTAAAACACCACTTTGATCACTAACCAGAATTTTGCTCAGCGGGTCACGGGGGACATTTCTAATTCTTAGGCAATTCGCGTTCGTGATCTTAATTCATGAAAATTCAAACCCCAACCAATGGCGCTACAGACGAAAAATCCAACAACCAATATGAGTGAATTTGTTTTCAATTGGGTGCCAATGAGGGTGGCCACGATAATGGCAAAGAACATACTGGCTGAGTTAATCAATGATGATGCGGCGCCCGCTCTCTCCCCCATCGACTCCATTGTCAATGACATAACATTTCCAAATAGTAGTCCGCAATTGAACATAACGATGAACATATAGATCATATAGGCCCACAATGGCGGAGAACCGACCCAATAAAATGAAGTCAGCAACAGTATCAATGATACGACTGCAATCGCGGTCAGCGCGCGATGCACCAGCGTAACAACTCCCACCTTCTCGACCCACTTTGAATTGAAGTAAGACGACAAACCGATAACACTCGACAGTAGCGCATAGACGGCAGGAAACCACACACCCAAGCCATGTATTTCCTGAAATATTTGCTGCCCAGTACTTAAAAAGGCAAAGAACGCCCCGAGAATAACGCCATTCACCACGACATATCGCATCGCCTGTTTACATGCAATCACTTCTCTTACAGACTGCTTAATGGTTGGAACCGATAACATAATACGATGTTTATCGGCCAACGTTTCACTTTGTCGCAAAAAGAACCAGCTCATGACAATGACACCGAAAAGCGCCATTGACATAAAGATACTCCGCCAGCCAAACCAGAGCAAAAAGCCCTGTCCAATAAAGGGGGCAATAATGGGAACCCCCATGAACACCATCAATATCAGCGACAACATACTGGCCATCTCTTGCCCGGAATACTTGTCTCTCACAATCGCTATTGCAATAACATAAGGGGCCGCTCCACCAATCCCTTGAGCAACTCGTCCTATCATGAGCGTTGAAAAACTATCCGCAAAAACACAAGTTATAGAACCTCCGAGATAGATCAAAAAGCCAATCAGTACTGGCATTCTCCGACCAAAATGATCGGCAAGAAAACCATAAAAAATCAACCCGATGGAATAGCCCAATGAAAACCCAGTAATAACAAACTGTCGATAGTTATCTTTTCTAACATTTAGATCATTGCTGATTTCTCCTAATCCTGGCGCAATGGCATCGATAGAAAACGCTTCGACTGCGGTCATCCCAGCCATCAAGATCATGAATTCGAGCTTTCCCGGGGTATTTTTTTTCACATTCATCTTGATTGGAATCGGCAGCTATCTACTTTTAGCATAATAGGAAAAACCGGCTTTTTAGGAAACGTTCATCCCAGCGACAAAACCGGAAGACCAGGCCCACTGAAAATTGTACCCCCCCAAATGCCCGGTGACTCCGAGGGCTTCCCCGACAAAAAATAGTCCCGGAATATGTTTCACTTCCATGGTCTTTGAAGATATTTGATCAACATCAACACCGCCTCGGGTAACTTCGGCCGTTCGATAGCCTTCGGTGCCAGAGGGTACCAACTCCCAATTATGCACTTGCTCTGCGATTCGACTGAGTGTCGAATTCCGTATTTCCTGGATAGGCGTATTCTCGTACTCAGGCCACCAGTAAGGAGTCAATGCCTGAACCAGAGACCTTGGCAGGCCTTCACTCAACGCTGACGATATTGTTTTTCGTGCATTGGTCGATTTGAGGTTTAACAGCATTTCCTCACACGAGGTGCTCGGCATCAGATCGATGGATATTTTCTCACCAAGGTGCCAATAATTAGACAATTGTAGGATACTCGGCCCACTCAGACCGCGATGAGTAAACAACATGCTTTCTCTGAATGCATTGGCATTCACCGACACCACCACCGGCACTGCCACACCGGAGAGCGCATGGGAAAGATCATGCCACTTTCCCGTCAATGTCATTGGTACGAGAGAGGCATCAACGTTAGACACAGATAATCCAGACTGTCGTGCAAGTTCATAGCCATAACCCGTTGCTCCTCCGAGAGTAGGAATCGACAAGCCACCGGTCGCCACCACCAGATTTCTGCACCGAAATCCACCAACATTGCCACTTACTCTAATACTACGCTCAGTGTCTTCTTCGGCTTGTGACGCCAAAGGAAGTATCACTTCGTCAATCTCACCGTTAAGCAATACCTCAACACCCACCGCATCACATTCACTGGTCAACATCTTAAGGATATCGCCGGCACTGCGATCACAGAATAGCTGCCCATGGGACTTTTCGGTATAGCTAATATTGTGTTTTTTCACCACATCAATAAAATCCCATTGGGTATATTGGCTCAGTGCCGATTTTACAAAATGCGGGTTATCACAAATAAAATTGCTGGCCTGAATATCCAAATTAGTGAAATTACACTTCCCTCCCCCAGACATCAGTATTTTTTTCCCTAACTTATTACTCACTTCAATCACCAAAACCCGTTTCCCTTGCTGACCGGCAGTAAGCGCGGACATCAATCCTGCCGCCCCCCCGCCCAAGACGATCACATCATATTTGCTCTTCGTTTTTCCCTCTTTTTCTGAAGTCATTTTTGTCTGTTAGGAATAGAACGTTTAGCAGGAAACAGCACGGCTGAACTGGGCGCGAATCAGATTAGCTTAAAGAACAGGGCTCACGCCTTGAGCTCAAAAAAAACGTAGCAGGCTTTTCCATGGAATGAATAATTCGAACAATCTCCATGGTGTTTTGGACTGCGGAGATACTGCCTGACGGACAAAGGAATATCAATGCTGGAAAAGACGAGTTGCTGCCTGAATTTGAACTGTTTGGGAAAATTTGATCTAATGTTTTTTGAGCTGAGCTATTAAATGCATGCTTCCAAGAGAAATGTCGAGATAGCTCATAGTAAAACCTTAACCAGGAGTATACCGATGCGACTTCACACACTTAAACGTAATTTGCTTAAGGGTTCCATAATCACGCTAAGTGGATTGCTTCTCGTTCCCGCCTTTGCTCAAGAGATGACCACTGAGGCCGTGACTGACGCTATCTACGTAGTGCAAGGAAATGGGGGTAATGTCGGAGTGTTCGTTGGCGACGATGGTACTTTCATGATTGACGACAAATTTGCTCCGATGAGCCAAGGGATTATAACGGCGATTAAGTCTATAGGCGGGGAGGTTCCCAAGTATCTGCTAAATACCCATTTCCACGGCGACCACAGTGGAGGTAACGAGAGTTTTGGCCATAGGGGAGCAACTATCGTGGCTCATCACAATGTGCATAAACGGCTTGCGGAAGGATCTGTGATTGCCGCTTTTGGTATGGAGACGCCCCCTGCCCCAGATGCTGCTTTGCCGGTCATCACCTTCGACTCAGACATTGCATTCCACATTAATGGTGAACGGGTGAGAGCCTTTCACGTCAGTCATGCACACACCGACGGTGATGCCGTGATTCATTTCGAAGGTTCCAATGTGATCCATGCTGGAGATATTTTCTTTAATGGTTTCTTTCCCTTCATTGATGCCGCGAATGGAGGTAGTGTTCAAGGAGTCATCGATGCAACCAATCAGATTTTAGCCATTAGTGATGCTAATACGAAGATCATTCCGGGTCATGGCCCCGTCGCCAGTAAAGACCATCTGATTGCTTATCGGGATATGTTGGTGACAGCGGAAGCACGGCTATCATCACTAAAAGCTGAGGGTAAAACTGCGAAACAAGCAGCAGCCGAAACACCACTTTCCGATCTGGAAGCCCAATGGGGTAACGGCATCTTTACCAGTGAGAAATGGATTAAAGTCATTTATCCTGGCATATAGCACAAAACCAAATCGGGATTTAATTATCCCGATTTGGTGCTTTACTTAGCATTCTAGCCACACGGAGCAATCCTAAAACAAATTAGCCATCAACATCGCTCCCAGCTCAACGCCCCATCCAACCCCCGTCCACAGTGATGATGGAGCCATGAAGATAGTCAGAAGCTGCTGAAGTGTAGAAGTTTAGACCAAATCTGACACCGTATTAAATCAACCCTCGCTTCGCTCGGATTGATTTAATACGGTGTCAGCTCAAGTCTGAACTTCTACAGCTGAAGAAAGGAAAACCACGGGGCCCGCGAAATCACCTGTCTCACCCCACCTCCCGGCTGGAATTCGTTCCAGTATTGACTTACTTCTACCAGGATCATCCTGAAGCGCTTGGGTATTATCTGTGCGAATATAACCCGGCGCGATCGCGTTCACATTAATGCCCCTTCCTGCCCACTCGTTGCAGCGCTTTCGTCAACTGCCCGATGGCACCTTTACTCGCCGCATAACCGGGAACAGTGATACCACCCTGAAAGGTCAATAGCGACGCCGTGAAGATAATTTTACCACTCCCTCGCTCCAGCATTCCTTTAGCCACGGCTTTGCTTAAGAAGAATTGGGCATTGAGATTCACTTCAATTACGTCATCCCAATATTCATCAGGATGCTCCACCGCTGGAGCCCGTTTGATCGTTCCGGCATTGTTCACTAAGACATCAATCTGAGGGTGCTTGGTATTTAGCGCTTCGATGAAGTCACGCAATGCCCCACGGTCACCAAAATCGCAGGCGTAACCGTCGAATTCACGACCAAGTCCATGTACTTCTTTCGCAGTCTCGCTGTTTTTTGTTTCCAACGTCGCACTGACACCAATGATATTTGCACCGGCCTCCGCGAGCGCAATGGCCATTGCCTTGCCGATCCCTCGTTTGCATCCCGTGACTAGTGCAGTTTTTCCTGATACTGAAAATTGATCGAGCACAGACATTAGGCGACCTCGCTACCAACTTGAATCAGACTTTTTAACGCACTGGGGTTCCCACTTAGGTCCGCCAGCACTTCCCCCACTTGATCCAAGTTCTGTACATTAGTGATGACCGTGTCACAGTCAATAGCACCAGAAGCAATCATCTCAATTGCCGTATCGAAGTCATCTGCCGTATAAACCCGCGCACCTAGAAGCTCAATTTCTCGCCAGAAAAACTGGAATAAGTCGATCTTAGGCTTTTCAGCATGAATCGCCACCATCACAATTCGCGCCCTCGCTGCTGCTGCTGCCGTCATACAATCGACTCCCGACTGACTACCTGAAACTTCGAAGATGACATCAGCACCCTTATTTCCAGTAATCTCATACATGTATTCGCCCACGTTTGTGTTTACTGGATTGATGGTGTTGAAGCCAAGAGATTCAGCTATTTCCAAACGTTGATCATTAATTTCGGAGATGTAAACGTTTCCTCCCCGTTTTTTTGCAACCATGGCAATCAACATTCCAATCGGTCCACCGCCAATCACCAGCACATCCTCTCCAGCAACTAAGCGACTACGATTAACGTCATGACAGGCCACCGCGGCGGGTTCAACCAATGCCGCGTGCTTCAATGACATATCCGACGGTAGCTTGTGTACAGTGTGTGCGGGAACCGTCCAGTTTTGTTGCAAGGCACCATCCGTATCCAAGCCAAGAAATTTCAGATTCTGACAAATATGACTATTTCCATTATGACAAGCAGGGCAGTCGTTACAAGGATCAAGCGGCCGAACGACCACTTTGTCTCCCACCGACAAGCCGCTAACATCACCGGCTACCGCTTCCACAGTGCCAGACATCTCATGCCCAATAATTCTTTCACAGCCCACTCGCGCATCCATGTGGCCGTGGTAAACATGCAAGTCGGTACCACATAATCCACAATAGGCAACGTTAATTCTGACGTCACCAGTGGTTGGCTCCACTGGCGCGCACGCTCCCATTGTGAATGTTTTATCACAGTTATAATAAGACGCCTTCATTTTTTTCTCCGATACGGTTTCTGTTTTCTAACTTCCAAAAGCCAATGCTCTATTAGTAAGGAAGCCTCTGAATAAGCCTGAGCAAGTCAAATTGAGAGATTCCGAAAGTCAGTCATCTTTTTGTTGATGGACTGGACCTTCACTGTTCAGGTTACATCATAGGGTTCGAGCTTGTCATACGCAAACCTCACCCCAGTTCCGGCTATGTCTGGCGCCACCGCCATCTGATTCTCCACAACCAATGGACGTGTGGTGTACTCGTCTATGGGAAAACTATGCACCTCAATCCAGCCGGCATTGGATTGCCCAGACACGAGACTCACATGAAGTTCCTGCATTCCATGGCTACATATTTCAACGCCATAATTCCGAGACATCTCTGCAACATTCAACCAGCCCGTTATACCACCGCAATTCGATGCGTCAGGCTGAATAAACGATAGCTCCGACTGCTTAAAGGCGAATTCGAATTCATACTTGGTGTGCAAATTTTCCCCCATGGCAAGGGGCATACCTGTTTTACGTGCAACCTCTGCATATCCCTGATAATCATCAGGATTGATTGGCTCCTCAAACCAGTAGATATCAAATTCCTTGAACCCATTGGCGGCGTCAATAGCCTTCTCGACGGACATTGAATAATTAGCATCGACCATAAACACAATATCCTCTCCGATGAGGTCACGCACCGCGCGAACTCGCTCGATGTCCTCGGATAAGCTCTCTTTTCCAACCTTTATTTTTACACCATTGAAACCACGATCTAGATAACCCTGAATGTTTTCGCATAATTTCTCCACCGAGAAATTCAGATCAATGCCGCCGCAGTAGGCTCGGGTTTTCTGACTGGCACCACCGGCCATTTTCCAAAGGGGAAGATCGTCTCGTTTTCCTTTTATATCCCAAAGCGCAATGTCCACCGCGGATATCGCAAACGAAGCGATACCCCCTCTACCCACATAATGCATATGCCAATACATTTGATCATATAAATCCAGTATGTCGGCGCCATCTTTACCTAATAGAAAGGGCTTTAAATCATACTTAACCATTGACAATATGGCCCTCCCTCCTCGCCCTCCGGTATAGGTATAACCCGTTCCAGTGCTGCCATCTGACAAAGTGATGGTCACTAATATCAGCTCAAAATGGCTATGGTCTCCATGTTTTGCGTCAGTCAATACTTCAGCTAGGGGCACTTTAAACAAGCGTGCGTCAATCTTTTTAATTTGAACCTGAGTCATAATCGTTTTCAATTTTTATACGTTCAATACTACAAGGCCTCTCAGCAAGCCCAGAGAATATAGATTGTGCAACCCTACGTCTGTAACTTCGGTTTAGTTTGAGTCATTATTGTCGTTCCACACGATATATCGCTTGTCGGCATTGCTCCATTCATCGTCAATCTCAACGAGAATGGCACTGACAAGCCTGAGTAAAGATGCGTCGTTCGGGAAGACCCGGACAATCCGGGTTCGCCGTTTAATTTCCTGCTGGATCGGACGCTCAATTCCATTCGTCGTTCTCATCTTTCGATGATGCGATTCCGGTAAATTGAACACGGTCAATCCTTCAGGAACGTTATCGAGCAGCCATTGCGATAGCTTCGAGCAGTCTGACTCGTAACGGGCCGCCAGTTGCTCCAACTGAGCGCGGGCAGATGCCTCGTCCGTCGCATTCCAGACCGAACGCAATTCGCCACCAATCCGGCTACGAACCTTTGCCGTTGGGGCATGATTAATCGCGTTCTGTGCCAGATGAAACTGACAGCGTTGCCACGGTACACCCGGAAACACGGCACGCCTTGCCGCCTTCAAACCCGCGTGATCATCACTGGCAATGTAAGTGATGCCATGCATGCCTCGTTTCACCAACGACTGTAAAAACTCCCGCCAGTTGATCTCGGCTTCACTGGTGGCAATCTGCACACCCAGTACGCTTCGTCGACCATCCGGTAGTATTCCCACCGCACTGAGCACCGCCGCATCCACCACCTCATGATCCATCCTGACCCGTTCGTAACGCGCATCCAGTACCAGATACCGAATCTCTCCAAGGGCCCGGTCACGCCAAACCGATAGAGCATCGTCCAGCAGGGCCGTCGCACGAGACACCTGAGTGGAGGAGATCTTCTCAATACCAAACAGATCCAGCACCTTCTCCACACGACGAGTACTGACCCCGCTGATGTACATCTTTGCCACACACAGCATCAAAGCACGTTCACTACGCCGTCCCTGTTCCAGACACTGTGGATAAAACCCGGACTCACCGTGGTTACGGGTCTTGGGTATCGACAAATTCAGTGTCCCAAGAGTCGTGTCCACCAGTTTGGGTTTGAATCCATTGGCATGGCCCTGACGGTCGTTGCTGCGTTCGTGAGGGGCGGCACCCAGAAACTGAGACCGCTCAATCTGCATGGCCTGATTCATCATCGCGGTAATGACATCACGAAAAGCCTGGGGGCCATGTTGAATCAATTGTTCCATCACTACTTCATATAGGTTAGGGTAATCCGGTTGGGTCATTGGGTTGCCTCCACATTTGCTTAAGTCACAAACATGGAACGACTTGATGGCTCAACATTCAACACCTAATCCAGAAAAACCGGCTTTGGCTTCGTTCGCTACGCTCACTTCGCCTAAGCCAAACGAACATCGCTAAAGAAATAAATTACAGACCTCAGGGTACACTACCTACAATCACACACCAGGACATTAACACTAACCGCTTTCCTCCCAATGGAAACTCTTAAAGTGGATTGTGTCTCTTTGGCATCTGATGGCGTTGAAATAGTAGTTAAGGAATCTCTTAAAAAGTCATGACCGATTAGAAAATAGTCGGCGAGTCTTTTATACTGATCTTGTATGCCGATCTTGGTCCCTTGATGAACTTATCACCTGTCTGTCGACGCCAAAGTTGCTTAAACTGAATTGACAAATGTTAGGATAGGCAAATAAGCTGGCACCATATGTTAGCGAACAGCAAATAAAAGAAATCCAACCATGTCGCCAGAAACCATCCATATCGTCCCATCCAGACGGACTGCTGCAGACGAGCTGTTTTCGCTTCTTCGAGCGGACATAGAAAGCTTGAGGCTAACGCCAGGAACCAAATTATCTGAAGCAGACGTCGCAAAAAGGTACAACGTTTCTCGGCAGCCTGTCCGAGAGGCTTTTATTCGGCTCGGCGACATTTCGTTGGTGAGCATTCGTCCACAAAAGGCGACAACGGTGGCACGGATTTCCAAATCTGAAATCGTCAAATCTCGGTTCATTCGCTTAGCGATAGAATTGGAAATAGCCCGAACTGCCTGCCTCATTTATCGTGGCGAATTAGACGATGAAATACAGGCCATCTTAGATCGTCAGGAGCAATGCGCTGCTAGCACCAATTTTGACCACTTCCGACAACTAGACTATCAATTTCACAAACTTATTTGCAAGGCAGCAGGTCGTGAGTTTGCCTTTCAAGTCATTGAAGACTGCAAAGTAAAAGTTGACCGATTGTGCATATTAGAGCTTTCTAGTAAAGCAGACGCAAGCCAGACGCTTGCAGATCATCAAGAGATGTTCAAACATTTAAAAGCAAACAACGAATCCGGATTAGTGGAAGCGACAAAAAAACACCTTTCTAGATTGGACGAAACAATCGAGGCCAATCAGAAGAAATTTAGTGATTTCTTTGAAGAGTAATAACAGCCTATTGCGCTAGGTGCGATCGATCCCTCAGTTAGCCATTGCCAATCAGATTGGGTAGACCCATAGAGATAACCGGGAAGAAAATAACCAGCAACAACGCAAAAAGCATCGCGAGATAAAACGGCCAGATACCTCTTATGGCTTTTTCAATAGGCACCTTTCCAACAGCACAACCCACAAATAGACAGACTCCAACTGGAGGAGTGCAAAGACCGAGCCCGAGATTCATCAGCATCATGATCCCAAATTGAATCGGATCCATCCCTGTGGCTGCGGCAATGGGCAGAAAAATTGGCGTACATATCAAGATGAGTGCCGCCATGTCCATAATCATTCCCAATAACAGCAACATCACGTTAATCATTAAGATGATGGCATAGGGGTTATCAGAAATACTTAAGAGGAACTCACTTAATAGCGTGGGCACTTGATATAGAGCCAATAGATACCCAAACGCACCCGCACTACCGATGAGTATCATGACCATTGCAGTGGTCCGCACTGAGTTGGTAACGGCGGTCAAAAACTTTTCCCAACTTAAGGACCGATAAACCAGTCCAGTCAACACGAGCGCATAGATTGCGCCAAAAGCACCCGACTCTGTGACAGTAAATACACCAGAAAGTACACCACCGACGATAATTATCGCTGTTACCAAGCCCGGCAACGCTGCGGCACCAGATAGAAGCACCGCCGAAACACCCGGAAAAGGCTCGGACGGGTACTTATGTTTGAGTGCGATCACGTAAGCGGCAATGGCTAAACAAACGCACATTAATATGCCCGGCACTACACCACCGAGGAATAGCTTCGATATAGAAATTCCGCCACCCGCAGCGACACTATAAATAATCATGTTATGGCTCGGTGGGATGACAACACCCGCTATGGATGATGTTACGGTCACATTTACCGCGTATTCACCACGATATCCTTTTTCTTTCATCACTGGAATAAGTATTGATCCCAGTGCCGATATGTCCGCTACCGCTGAACCGGAAATACCTCCAAAAAGCATACTCGAAAAGATATTGACTGATGCTAAACCACCTTTGAGGTGACCAACTAGCGTGGATGCGAAACGAACTAAGCGCGTCGCGATACCGCCGTGTAACATTAGCTCCCCAGCGAATATAAAAAACGGGATCGCCAATAGCGAGAGTATGGTAATGCCTGATGAGATCCGCTGAAAAGTGATAAGAAGAGGAAACCCCTCATAGAAGAAAGTGGCTAACGCTGAAATAGCCATGGCAAACGCCACCGGAATGCCGATAAGGATGCAAAATAAAAACAGTCCTAGAAGTATTAATAATCCCATGTGATTTTATAAGCCTTTAGGTTCGGTGGGTCGTTCCGTAGGCCCTGCCGCTAGTGTTGAAAAAAAATGGAAGCCAGCAAATAGGCTAATCAATGCGCCACAAACAGCCATCGGAAATGTTCTAACACCTTCGGGCACGCCTAACATTGGCAATTTGGTGTCCCATCCAAAAGACACTAACTCTGCGGCAGAGACCGCCATGTAGATGCCAAAAATACAGACCATAAGATCGGCCAGTAATCGCAGGATATGACGTAGGGGATTGGGTAACATTTCCCGTAGAAAGTCGACCCCAAGGTGGGTTCTGTCATAGACGCCTGACGCTGCACCCAAAAACGTAATGTAGCAAATTAACACCAGCGCTAGCTGCTCGACCCATGTGGGCGTATCGTTCAAGACATATCTGCCGAACACCAGCCACGCAAAAATAGTGATTAAAACGACAAGGGAACAGCTCGCTACAAAGGTACAGGAATTTCGAATACTTCGAAGAAAATGGTTTGCGCGATGTAATCTATTTTTATTCACGAAATATGCTCAGCGAATCGATTATCCGATAGGAGGAAGCCCTTGGTGACAATAACACCGAACCTGAATCAAGTTATATCAGGCTCGGTGTTTAGTCTCGACTATTCAGCGTTTCTAATCATATTAACCAAATCAGTTAAATCAGGATTATCAGAAAGAAATCGGTCATAAACCGCCGCCATAGCATCTTGGAACGGACCTTTATCAGCGATCTGATTTACCACGGTTCCACCGGCTATGACCTTATCCATACTAGCGGTCTCACGTGCTTTCCACAAAGTACGTTGGGTTTCGGCACTCGCTCTTCCTGCTTCGGCAACAATTTTTTGGTCCGCTTCAGACAAGCCATCCCAGGTTTTCTTGCTCATACATAGGCACTCAGGGATAATTAAGTGCTCAGAAATTGAATAATACTTAGCCACTTCATAATGGTTTGTTGATTCATAAGAAGGTGGATTGTTTTCAGCACCGTCTACCACACCGGTTTTTATTGACTGAAAAACCTCTGCGAATGCCATTGGTGTTGCATTACCACCTAATGATTCAACCATGCCCACAAAGAGATCATTATTCATCACTCGAACTTTCAGTCCAGTTACGTCTGCTGGTGTATTTATGGGTTTTTGGGAGTTATAAAAAGAACGAGCACCCGCATCGTACCAACCTAGTGCAACAATTCCTTTTTTCTCTAATCCAGCTCCAATTGCAGCGCCTGCTTCTCCGTCCATCAGCGTATACATCTGGTCAATGCCTTTGAAGATAAAGGGCAGAGAAACAACGTTCGTTTCTGGTACGGCTTGCCCCATCGGGCCAAGACTGAACACGCCAAAATCAAGCGCACCCAATCGAAGTTGCTCGATAGCATCAGGCTGAGAACCCAATACACCACCATGGAATATCTTACTGGTGATACGCCCTTCGGTTTTATCAGCAACCTCTGCGGCGAACTGCTCCATACCGTGGGACACGGGATAATCCACAACATGAATATTCCAACCACGTAGGTCAGCAGCATTTGCAGTTAATGGTACGGATACAGCCAGCAAAGCGGCCAGCGCCGCACTGGTCTTAAAACGAACTACTCGCTCGCTTAGCGTTTTGTCTATTCTCATATTCACTCCTGATCAAGGTTGTATTTATAGTGAGGTATTCCTCATCGGTTATTTCTCCTTGGCGTGAAAAGTATCATTGCACGTTCAAGAAGTCTGAGTATACTAGCATACTAGTATTTAATTTTAGTAAACGAGGAATCAAATTGGAACAAACGAGCCAAGAATCAACAAAGACGATCATAATTACTGGTGGAGGACGTGATATCGGACGCGCATGCGCGTTGAAGTTTGGGCGTTGCGGAGCTAACGTTGCAGTCAATTACCATTCAAGTAGCGAAGGTGCCATCAGCGTAGTTGAGGAGATTAAATCCGCTGGAGGGAACGCTTTTTGCTTACAAGGCGATATGACTAGCGAAGCCGATGTTTCTGCACTCGTGACCCAAACAGTGGAAAACTTCGGCTCGGATATTCACGCAGTGGTAAGTGTCACAGGTGGCTTAATCGAAAGGAAAAAAATCCGTGACATGAGCTTAGATCACTGGCAAAAAGTGTTTAACCTCAATGCCACTTCCTTCTTTTTGCTGACCCGAGAGTCCATCCCTTATTTGTCAGCAGGCAGTGCGATCCTGTCAATTGCATCCCAAGCTGGTAGAGATGGTGGTGGTGCAGGTGCCGTTGCATATGCATCCTCTAAAGGGGCGATCATGTCCATGACTCGAGGGCTTGCAAAGGAAGTAGGGCCAGATATTCGTGTAAACACGCTTTGCCCTGGTATGATAGATACCGACTTTCACAACACGTTCACCAAATCCGAAGTACGTGCAGCAGTGGCGTCAGCAACACCGCTTAAACGAGAAGGGCGGAGCGAAGAGGTCGCCGAAGCGGCTTACTTTCTGACCATGGAGAGCTCAAGTTTTATCACAGGGGCTTGCTTAGATATCAATGGTGGTCTACTGTTCTCATAAGCGAGCAGTATGTCGGTTGATTGTCGACTAACTCTTAACTCTTCCGTAACACTTTACTAAAGGCCTCTACGATGACGGGAAGCACTAGACAACTGGATATAGTCTGTCTTGGGGAACCTATGCTTGAGCTGAATCAGCAAGAAGATGGGACGTTTATGCAAGGTTTTGGTGGGGATACTTCCAATTGTGCAATCTCTGCAGCCCGTCAAGGCGCCAATGTGGGGTACCTCACGGCGATTGGCGATGACCCATTTGGTAAAGATTTTCTGGACTTATGGGACCGCGAAGGTATTGACACTTCACAAGTGAAACTAGACCCAACTGCACCCACGGGATTGTATTTGGTCACTCACAACGAATCAGGTCATCACTTCACCTACTACAGGAAACACTCGGCCGCTTCTAAGATGGTGCCCACAGACCTCAACAACGAATACATTTCTAATGCTCAAATATTACATGTTTCTGCGATAAGCCAAGCAATCAGCGATTCAGCATCAGACACGGTTGCGGAGGCAATACGAACCGCAAATAAGAATAATACCAAAGTGGCCTACGATACCAATTTGAGGTTGAACCTCTGGAGTAAGGAACGCGCACGAGAAGTGGTGCACGCCGCCATGGCACAATGCCAAATTCTGTTACCCAGTTACGATGACGCCACGATACTGACACAACTCGATGACCCGATGGAAATTTTGGATTTTTACCTTAAGATGAAACCTGAAGTTGTGGTTCTGAAATTAGGCGATAAAGGTTCGATCGTTGCGACAAGAGACGAGGTGGTAAGCCTTGAGGGGGAAAAAGTGAAGAGTATCGACGCGACCGGCGCGGGTGATACTTTCGCGGGTGCTTTTTTAGCAGAACTCGCTGGGGGAAGTGACCCGGTACAAGCCGCGAAGTATGCCAACATAGCCGCAGCAATATCGACACAAAGCAGGGGTGCTGTGAGCTCAATTCCAAACCGAGAGCAAACCACACAGCGTGTTAATCAATCTTGTTGGTAACCACCGTCCGTATCGAGATAGCATTTAACGCTATGTGAAAATACTCGATATTCTTAAACATTAAAATACACATTCCCAATTATTAAACTTGCCCATGAACGTCATTAAACCCACTGATCCTTTTCCAGAAATTACTTTTAACTTACTGGCTGGCGGTACCACGCAGTTATCCGACAAACAGGGAAACTGGCAAATGTTAATCGTTTACCGAGGTGATCACTGCCCACGTTGTAAACACTATATGCAGAGCTTGCACCAGTTAGCGCCTGATTTTGCACAACGCAACGTTGAAATCCTTGTCGCCTCCATGGACCCAGAACGAATAGCGAGTCGTACCGTCGACGAGAACAGCTGGACTCTGCCTGTGGCGCACAGCATGTCTATCGATGAGTGTCGTCGACTCTCCCTCTACCTAACGCCACATACGCCTGATAGTGAGTTAGAAGGTCCGTACTCAGAGCCAGGTTTATTTTTGATCAATCCACAAGGGCAAACACAAGTCATTGCGATCTCAAATTCTCCTAGTGTGCGCCCGGATTTAGCGGTAGTTCTAGATGGCATTATCGGAACCCAGGAAAGAAACTTGCCAATCCGAGGCACTTACACTTAAACAACAGGTTTAACTGTCATCGTGCAAGAGAACTAGTCCTAGTCCTGGGCCTGGGTCTGGGTCTGGGTCTGGGTCTGGGCCAAGCAAGAAATAGGGCTCAGCCCATTTTCGAGAAAAGTATGACTTGGGACCAAGTTCTAATTTGAAGCACAACACCACGATTTAACCATTAATGATGAGCCGCAAGTTAGAAGGCAGCCCGCCTAGTACGATACTACCTGTGGGCAGTATCGACTCCCATGTGCATGTTTACTCACAGGACTACCCTTCCCAAGGAAATGGTCTACCATTGCCAGCTGATTTCGCGAATTATGCGATGTATCAAAGGCTCCAACAGTGGTTGGGGATAGACAGAGCAGTATTAGTTCAACCAAATGCCTACCAAACAGACAACCGATGTTTGCTGGATGTCCAAGAACAAATGGGGAATAACGCTCGAACCATTGTCGCTATCAAGCCGGGATGCAGTGAAAAGACATTACAGGAGCTTCATGATCAAGGTGTGCGAGGTGTTCGCATTATGCAATTACTCGGTGGTGCCGTTGGAAGTGAAAAGACATTACAGGAGCTTCATGATCAAGGTGTGCGAGGTGTTCGCATTATGCAATTACTCGGTGGTGCCGTTGGAATGGAAGAGCTGCTTGCTGTCAATCAAATGGTCGCGCCATTAAACTGGAGCTGCATCGTCCAATTTGATGGCAGAGAGATGCTGTCGTATGTACCGATGTTAGAGAAACTGATAGGTAATTATGTCATCGACCACGCTGGAAAGTACTTAGAACCTGTGAGCGTCAATGATCCTACTTTTACCGCATTTCTCAAACTGCTTGACCGAGGAAACTGTTATACCAAATTGGCGGGGTGTTATGAGACATCCAAATCCGGTGCACCCAATTACGAAGACGTGGCAGTGTTATCTAAAGCCCTTGCTCTGCATGCGCCTGAGAGAATGTTATGGGGCTCGAACTGGCCCCATGTCAGCTTACCTCCAGAGCAAAGCCCAGACGATAGCAAGCTCCTAGATTCAGTTTGCGGCTGGATGCATAACGATCAATTGATAAAGAAAATGTTTGTCGAAAACCCGGTTGAGCTCTACGGTTTTGACCAACCGATTTGAAGTGAATTGGATGATATCGGAGTTCATCTAATACTTAATGAAATCGTTTTCGGCCCACAAAAAGATAGACGCTATTCTTTATCCAATCGCAAAAAAACCTGTGCACTAATTTGCAGTATGAGCTGTAGAAGTGTGAGTCACTTTGTAACCGCGCCCCATTCGGCGATGTTCGAGACATCAGGGCTTCCCTGCCCCGGAACAACTGACCTCAACGACTGTATCGGACTACTCGCCCTTAGAGGGGGACAATAGAGTTGGGTACGCTTCTGTATAGATCAGATCTTTAGACTTCACCGGAAGATGGCATCCTACACAGTCCGCTTTGTAATCTGTGGAGACATTCAAAGATGGATTGTCTGGCTTGAACAGCGCCCAACCCCAGCCTTCTCCCCAAATCGGATTATCTGAAAACCGCCCTTCACTATCCTTAATCATGACGAACCATTGTTTCAACCCCTCATTGGCATAGCTGACATTCTTACCCGTGGTGTACTCACCAGTGCTATGCGCTCTCAGCTCTTTGACCAAGGCGGCACCGTCAGGAAATTTCCCTGTTTGACGAAAAGCTTCAACGCTTGCACGATCCGTATAAACATCATGAAACCCACTTGCTCCCCCTTCCGGTACGAACCAAGAACCCAAATGTGACATGGTTAATCGAAAATCCTGGGGAAGACTGATATCGCCATTTTCATTGACATAAGTCGAAAATGAACCATCACCCAACACCGGCGAAGATAACAGTAGGGCAGAAACCATCGCACCCAGTGTTCGAGTCAGTTTTTTACTCGGAGTTTGTTCTGTCATAGTAATCACACCTTGGTCATTGGAAAGTATTATTCAAACAGAATTTTGCCCTTGTTTTCGCAAACTCGACGTATCTGGAAGAAGCAATGAAGTGACCAGCAGAGTCAAAGTGTTATATTTCAGTACCTCTGTCACGATTAACCAGTTCGTTTGCTATCCGAGTGAGTCTCATGCTAAGCCAAACTGAAATTGATCATTATCACGAAAATGGATATGTCATACCCGACTATTCATTGGATGATCACACCTTGCAAGATATTAAAGAAAAGCACTCTCTCTTTGTAAAGCAGCATCCAGAATTCGCCGACTACTGTCCGGCCATTTTGCCTTGGCTGCCAGAATTCGTTGATATTGGACGAAACCCTCGTATCCTGAGGATGATCAGCCAGATACTTGGGGAAGATATTGCCCTATGGAATTCCAGCTTTTTTGCCAAACCACCTTATGTTGGTTCGAAAACCCCTTGGCATCAGGATGGGAAGTACTGGGCCATGCGCCCTCTCGCAACTTGCACAGTCTGGATTGCAATTGATGATGCCACTATTGAAAACGGCTGCCTCCAAGTGGTTCGGGGCTCGCATCAAGACCAACGAGTCCGACACCATGAACTCAACACCGCCGACGGTCTTGCGCTAGACCTTGAATTGGTAGCAGATGAAGTCGATAACACCAAAATTGACTATCTTGAAATGAAAGCTGGGCAGATGTCATTACACGATGTCTATCTTGTTCATGGATCTGAACCAAACACATCACCCAATCCGCGGCGAGGAATGACTTTACGATTTATGCCCACCGCTTCCCATTTTGATAGGTATATCGAAAAACAGATATTTGACGCAAGGAGCCCTGAAGGTTCAGATTTCCAACCACTGCCTGTGTATCTCATGCAGGGCATCGACCAATGCGAGCTGAACGATTTCGTCGGCGACTTCACCAAAGCCGAATCGATTTCAATCCTTTAACAGGCCCTCATATTATTGATAAGGAAGAAACTGGAACACCCTGCAAGCGCCTATATTTCTCGGGCTCCTTTTTATCCGCTGCAGGGGTTGCTCACCGCGGGGATGAAAATTAGGACACCCACTCAATCACTTTCAACTACCCGATATTGGCGCAGGCAACTTTGACTAAAAATAGATTATTCACCTACACAATACCTCTCGATGATGGTGCTGCACCGAATCCGTTTTGGGGTTTATGCACATTAGCGATATGCAAACCCAAAATTAGAAGGGTGGCCATAAAGGGAGATTGGGTGGTTGGAGCTGGCTCCTCTAGTTCTGGGCTCAAGGAGAAAGTGATTTACGCAATGAAAGTGACGGAAACAGTAACGCTTGAACAGTATGACGCACGCGCTGAGCACGATTGGCCGAAGAAGGTTCCTAACGTTGATTCGCCATTTGTGATAGATCGCTTAGGAGACTGTATCTACGACTATGCGACTGACGTTAAAGGTAGGCCTACTCAACGAAAAGGCGTACATGACGCTGGGAACTGTGCCACCGACTTGAACGGAAAAAGCGTCCTTGTTTCGGATCACTTTTACTATTTCGGGATAAATGCAATTGAACTACCGAAGCACTTGAAGGTGATCGTACACCACACCCAAGGGCATAAGAGCAATGCAAACTCCGATAAATTCCATGAATTTGTCAATTGGATCGAAGGCCTTGGGCTACTTAAAGGTCAATTGTATGGCTGGCCAAGTACAACTGTTGATTGGGATGAGAATGGAAGTTGCACGAGTTGCAGACCGAGACAAGTGGCGAGTGAACAAGACGAAACTCGCCAATTTGAGCATTGAACGCAGATAAGCACGCTTCAGTGACACAATGCAAAATTGAGGGTAGTGTAATCTGAGGTCTGTAATTTAGCTTTCTATTGCAGCTTCGCTATTGGCTTTGGCGGAGTGAACGTAGAGAGCGAAGCCAAAGCCGGTTTTTCAGGCTTTAGTATTGAATGTTGAGCCATCAAGTCGTTCCATTTTTGTTACTTACGCAAATGTGGAGGCAACCCAATGACCCAACCTGATTACCCTAACCTATATGAAGTAGTGATGGAACAATTGATTCAACATGGCCCCCAGGCATTTCGTGATGTCATTACCGCGATGATGAATCAGGCCATGCAGATCGAACGATCCCAGTTTCTGGGTGCGGTGCCCCATGAACGCAGTGATAATCGCCGTGGCCATGCCAATGGATTCAAACCCAAACAGGTGGACACGACCCTTGGGACGCTAAATCTGTCGATACCCAAGACGCGTAATCACGGTGAGTCCGGGTTTTACCCGCACAGTCTGGAACAGGGACGACGCAGTGAGCGCGCGTTGATGCTGTGTGTGGCTCAGATGTACGTTAGTGGTGTCAGTACGCGCCGTGTGGAGAAGGTACTGGATCTGTTCGGTATTGAGAAAATATCTTCGACTCAGGTGTCCCGTGCAACGGCTTTGCTGGACGATGCCTTGTCAGTATGGCGGGATCGTGGTCTTGGCGAGATACGTTATCTGGTACTGGATGCGCGTTACGAACGGGTCAGGATGGATCATGAGGTGGTGGATGCCGCGGTGCTCAGTGCGGTGGGAATACTACCGGATGGTCGACGAAGCGTACTGGGTGTGCAGATCGCGACCAGTGAAGCGGAGATCAACTGGCGGGAGTTTTTACAGTCTCTGGTAAAACGGGGGATGCATGGCATCATCTACATTGCCAGTGATGACCACGCGGGCCTCAAAGCAGCGAGACGTGCTGTGTTTCCGGGGGTACCGTGGCAGCGTTGTCAGTTCCACCTGGCACAAAATGCGGTCAATCATGCGCCGACAGCAAAGGTTCGTAGCCGGATTGGTGGCGAATTGCGTTCGGTCTGGAATGCGACGGACGAGGCATCTGCCCGCGCTCAGTTGGAGCAACTGGCGGCCCGTTACGAGTCAGATTACTCAAAGCTGTCGCAATGGCTGCTCGATAACGTTCCTGAAGGACTGACGGTGTTCAATTTACCGGAGTCGCATCATCGAAAGATGAGAACGACGAATGGAATTGAGCGTCCGATCCAGCAGGAGATTAAACGGCGAACCCGGATTGTCCGGGTCTTCCCGAACGACGCATCTTTACTCAGGCTTGTCAGTGCCATTCTCGTTGAGATTGACGATGAATGGAGCAATGCCGACAAGCGATATATCGTGTGGAACGACAATAATGACTCAAACTAAACCGAAGTTACAGACGTAGGGTTGCACAATCTTCACTGGCCCGTATTTTTCGACATGAACGTCATTCAAAAGTATTGAACACCTTCTTTGGATTAACACTCGCGATGGTCGCGATTTGGATGGTATTTATTTAACTGGACGTGGTTACTGTAAATGCATTTGTGACAAAAACACCTACTAGTTCTTTTTTATTGCAGAAAAAGAATTCGTTTTCAACGGCGAACCTTAAAGCTCAGCGAACCTTGGCGGTTCACTGAGTACAATAAGTGACTATAATAAGTTGTAGAAGTTCAGACTTGAGCTGACAGTTACCCGTTTATCAGTAGCTGTCTGTCAGATAGAGTTTAGTTTACAAACTTTTCTTTCCAGATCGCTTTACCGTCGATGAGTGTTTCCATCGGCGTTCTCCCAAGGCACATTTTACCCTGATGAGTTCGTTGAGTATTGTACTTGATAAGCCACTCGTCAAGATCAATCTGTAATTCGTCAACTGAATCATAGATTTTCTTGCGTAGGGTTATCTGATAAAACTCGTTAAGAATGGTCTTGTGGAATCGTTCACATATCCCATTTGTCTGCGGTGATTTCACCTTGGTTTTCGTGTGCTCAATGTTATTCAGTGCCATGTAAAGCTGATAATCATGCTGATCGGCTCGACCACAATACTCGGTTCCCCTGTCAGTAAGAATGCGCAGCATGGGAAGGCTGTGCTCTTCGTAGAACGGGAGCACCTGATCATTGAGCATATCCGCTGCGGTGATCGGTGTTTTGGTCGTGTAGAGCTTCGCATGAGCCACTTTGGAATACGTGTCCACGAAGGTCTGTTGATACACTCTGCCGATCCCCTTGAAGGTACCGACGTAATAGGTGTCCTGTGACCCCAGATAGCCGGGATGGGCGGTATCTATCTCACCACAGGCCACATCGTCCTCTTTCTTACGTTCCATGGCCGCGACCTGGGATTCAGTCAAAATCAATCCCTGCTCAGCCACTTTATTAGACAACGCTTTTAACCGGTCTTTAAAGCACGCTAAACCATGTCGCAGCCAGATACTGCGAACTCCGCTGGGTGAAACGAAGGTACCTCGTTTACGCAGTTCATTACTGGTTCGGCTTTGGCCATGGGCAGGTTCTTCCAGTGCGTAATCAAGCACGATGGACTCGACAGCAGGATCGACTCGGTTCTTGATGTTCGGGCTGCGACGGTTGCGATCAAGAAGCGCTTCGACTCCTCCTTCATCCGCCGCCGCTTTGTATCGGTAGAATGTATCGCGCGACAATCCCATCACCTTGCAGGCTTTAGAAACGTTTCCGAGCTCTTCAGCCAGATTCAGTAAACCGACTTTATGCTTGATGACTTTTTCGTTAGTATGGATCATTGAGAGTTACCTCGTTGTGTTTTGATATTGTTTGGTAACTACATCAAAACGGGTAACTCTCATTAAATCAACCCTCGCTTCGCTCGGATTGATTTAATACGGTGTCAGATTTGGTCTAAACTTCTACAAATTACGCTAACTCTTTGTGATTAACACTGATACTTCTCCACTGTTTCCATTCTGACTTCAATACCTAAACCCGGTCCCTTGGGAAGGTTTATCATCCCCTCTTTGACGCTCCAAGGCTGCTCAACCAAATGTTGTCGAAATGGATGGTCGGAGCGATCGTACTCTAGAACAGGTTCCTTGGCGAACAGCGAAGCATGAGGAACGGGGAGACTGGCAATCACTTGTAATGAAGCGGCTTGGGCAATTGCACTACCCCAAACATGAGGATTCACGGCAACGCCGTGGGCGTGAGCGATGGCCGTAATATCTCGTATCGCAGTGATACCTCCACAGGATCCCACGTCGGGCTGGGCGACATCCAACGCACCCGCTTTCATCAGGTTTGCAAATCCAAAAGGGGTGTGTTCATTTTCTCCGCCGGCAATGGGTATCGTTAGCTTACTTCGTAATTCAACATATCCATCGACATCCTCGGGGACCACTGGCTCTTCATACCACCGCAGGTTGTATTGCTCCAGTTCTTTTCCAAGCACCAACGCTTCTGATCGGCCATAGCCATGATTAGTGTCCACCATCAGTTCTATGGATGGATCATTTAGCGCCTCTGAGATAGCCTGCATAACGCTGATATCGTCGGTAACGCCAAACCCGAGTTTCACTTTCATCGCCGTAAACCCAGCCTCCTTGTGCGCAATGGCCTCCTCTGCTAGACGTTGAGATTCACCTTTTCCTTTTATTCGATAGAAACCCGTCGCATAAGGTTGTACTTTGTCTCGAAAAGCCCCTCCCAACAGCTTGGAAATCGGCTGTTCATAAAATTTCCCCATTAGATCCCACAATGCCGTATCCACTGCACTAATTGCGGAGACGACGGATCCCTTTCTGCCGAAGTCACGCGTCTGCACGTACATTTTCTGCCAAAGAACAGCAGGCTGCAAAGGGTCTTGATCTAAAATGAGGGGTTTGAGCGCGTGCTCGATGGCAGCTGCCGCAATTTCGGGAGGCTCGAGTCCCTGGGTAAACGCTTCTCCCCATCCGGTAGTTCCGTTGTTCGCGGTGATTCTGACTAAAGTGGCAGCCCGTTGTTTCACCCAGCCTTGTGAAAAAGCAAAAGGAACATCCAGTGGTGTTTTGAGGACAAAGACATCAACAGCGGTGATTTTCATGGAAGCAATCTCGATACGGGGAAAAACGAACGGATCAACTTAATACGTAAAAAGCGGCGGAAAGGTATCCCCTTCCACCGCCATGTACAAGCACTGCCGAGGTTATAGAAACAGCGTTACGATTGAAGGCCAGATAAGCAACACGCTCAACGCCAACAGCTGAAGCCCAATAAAAGGCAAGAAACCACGAAAGATATCAGTTAACGAGATATGTGGAGGTGCCACTGATTTCAGATAGAAAGCGGCGCCACCAAATGGCGGAGACAAAAAGCTGACTTGCATATTCATACAAAAGAGCACCCCGAACCAAACCGCTACATGGCTTGGTGAAAGCTGGCCGATGAGACCAATCTCTTCGATGGGCAACGCCTTAACGATGGGCAAAAATACCGGAATGATTAATAGAACAATACCGACCCAATCCATAAATGCGCCCATAAATAACAGGATTAGCATCATGGTCAATAACACAAGGAAAGTTGGCATCTCGGCGCCCACAATCAGCTGAGCAATATAGGACGGCCCGCCGGCAAGTGTGTATGCACCGGATAATGCCGCGGCCCCCACCGTTACCCAAAGAATCGTTCCTGTGGAACGTAGGGTTCGCATTAGGCTATCCCAAATCAAGGCAAAAGAGGCTTCACCACGAATCGCTGCAATGACAAGCACCGCAAGCGCACCCATTCCAGCAGCCTCGGTAATCCCAGTTATGCCGCCATAGATAGAGCCAAGTACAATGCCGATGATGGTGATCGGTGGTACCAGTCCTTTACCCTGTTCCCAGCCTTTCATGGATCGTTCCCGACCAAAAACAAACTGGATCAACGCCAAAGTAACCAAAATAATGCCAAACAGATAGGGGAGGTGATAGCTCATACCAAGAAATATTGGTCCGTCATCTTCTGACAAATCGGAGTTAATCCCAAAAAACGTATAAAGCAGCGCTCTCACCAAAAGGATGGTCGTCGCACCCATGACGAGTATCGACAAAAAACCACCAAACATAGCCGCTTTCTCGGACTTTTCTGGCGAGCCGGGCAGCGCATCAGGTAAGGGTGCAAGGGATGGATTCATTCGAGTTCTTACTACGATATAAATGATAATAAAACTCGCCAACATGAAACCTGGCACGAAAGCACCAGTAAACAATGCCTTAATCGATGTTTCGGTAATCAATCCGTAGATAATCAAAACAATGGAAGGAGGAATCATGGTACCAAGGGATCCAGAAGCACAGATCGTACCAATTGCTAAATTCTGATCATATCCAAGGCGCAGCATTTGTGGCAACGCAATAAGTCCCAACAATACAATCTCGCCACCAATGATGCCCGACATCGCTGCTAGTAATACAGCCATTAGTGAAGTCACTATGGCGATCCCCCCACGAACCCTGCTTAGCCAGAAGTCCAGCGCGTTGTACATTGTTTTAGCAACACCGGATCGTTCCAATAAAGAAGCCATAAAAATAAAAAGGGGCACGGATATCAGGACGTACTCCGTTAGCAGATCAAATATTTTTTGGGTCAATATGTACAGCGGCCCTGTCCCAGGCCGAGCAGTTAACAACCCTTCTCCAAAGCTAAATGGATCAGATAACAAGGTGGGCTCGAACTTCATCACCATTACTAACAACGCGAGTACCGCTGAGGCGAGCCCTAGGGGCATTCCGATGGCGAGCAGAACAATTAGTCCAATGACTAATACAATTGAAATAGTTCCTATATCCATTATTTTTCACCCATGGCGCGTTTAATAGCCTCAATATCGTCAGGCGCAGACGGCTCGAGGTTCCAGTCAGAAATAAGATTAATCGCCGCTTGTATCGCTATTAGGGCAACAACAATCAGTACCATTGGTTGAAGCGTCGCTGGTATTGGAGGGTCAAAAGCAGTACCAAACATCTCCCATCGGTAGAATTTAACAATAAACACTTGCTTAAAACTGCCGTAGATTAGGAAAAACGCAAAGACCCAGATCAGCGCCACGGAGATAATGTCAAAAATATGTTGTATCCATCGGGGAACCGCTTCGTACAACAAAAAAATTCGGATATGGCAACGTTGTTGCATGGCATAGAACCCAGAAAAAAGAAATACAAATCCGGCGATCCAAAGTGTTAGTTCGTTTGCCCACAGCGTAGGAGATTCGAAGGTATAGCGCAAAAAAACTTCGTACAACATGACGCCAGTCATCGAAATAATCAGAACCATGGTGATGCGTCCGACAAACATTGCAATGCGATCAATTGGACGCCATTGCTGGAATTCCATGTTGTAGGCACGCACGGTTCGAACCCCAAAAAAGAAAAGAATTGGCATCAACACGAGTGCCGACCAATCGAGAAGATCAGCATGGCCACCAAATAGACCCGACATTCCAAGAGTCACATCTTTTCTCAGCAGCAGCTCGCTCATTTGATCGAGTAAACTGGGGTTTTCGGGAGGAATAAAATCAAGGATATAAGCAGGGATATGCCAAATGGCCCACCCAGCACAGATGACAAAGGCAAACGGTATTGACCACTCCCGAACTCTAACAGACTCATCATGCATGGCTTTGTTCCTAATTGCAGCTCCGAAGCGCTAGCCTTAAGCTCTACGGAATATTACTTTTTATAGAATAATAGTGGCGTTGTGACCAAAAAACTGAGTTCTTAAGCTTGGGTCTCTTAGCAACAATCTAATTTCAAACACCAACTTGTATCGTTCGTTGCCCTTTTAGTCACTCACAACGACGACGGCAAGGCCAAAACCTTGCCGTCGTTTAGAAAACACCGCGTGCTTTCAATTACTTCATTGCGCCTAAGTCTTTAAGAAAAGAGATATGGCTTTCAAGCAATGCTTTTGCTTCTGGAGTCGTAGCAAACTCAGTCCAACCTTGTTGTACCGCATCACGATATTTAGCAAGCTCTTCCGGAGACCATTCATAAAGGTTCACACCCTTAGCACGCAGATCTTTTGCAGTTTGCGCATTTTTCACTTCGTTTGCTGTTGCGTTACGAAGCGCTAAAGCTTGCATACCTACTTTCAGAATCGCTTTGTGGCTGTCGGGCATTCCGTCCCAAACATCTTTGCGACAAGCCAAGTGATCAGCAGGCATGGAGTGGAAGCCTGGGTAGTTGGTGTGCTCAGCAATGTCATAAAGACCTAGGCCTACGTTGTTGGTAAGGTTAGCTGCGTCAGCACCATCAATAATGCCTGATTCCAATGCCGTGAAGATCTCATTAAAGTCCATCACGATTGGAGAAGCGCCAAGGTTTTTGAAAACCAGCGTTGCCATACCCGGAGGTGAGCGGAACTTCCAGTTTTTGAAATCTTCAACATTACGAATTGGCTTGGTAGAAGATAGTGACTCAGGACCCGGGATCCACCAACCAACAAATTCCATATTATGGGCGTTGTAAAGATCGTTGACCTTTGCGTATCCGTCGCCGTGAATCAACCAAGCCATCTGCTGATAAGGGTTCTGATATCCACCCAATAAGTCACCCGCGAATTGGAATGCCGGGTTTTTACCAGTCTGGTAAGCGCCACCGGTCATATCACAGTCAAGAATGCCTGTTGCAGCAGCGTCAAACGTTTCCGCTGATTTAACCACTGCTGATGAATAGAACATCTCAACCTGTATTTCACCGTTAGACATTGCGGAAATGTCGTCAATAAACTCTGCAGCCATTTGGCCAGACAGTGTTTCAGTTGAAAAGTGAGTTTGGATACGTAGTTTGGTTTCCGCTGCAGTCGCCGTTCCCGCAGCGAATGCGAACGCCACAGTGGCTACACTAGCTGTGGCTAGCTTAATTGCAGGCTTTAGAGCTTTGTACATGATTCTCCTCGATGGTGATTGTAATAAAATTCAGGCCCTGAACAATACTAACCAAGGCTGAACAGGTTTAGTCATGGTGACTAAAGTTTATCGTTCGTCTCATCGTCATTGTTTCTAGGTTTCTAGGTTCGTTGGAAAAAATAACAATCAGACACTTACTTTCAATCTCATTTAACCATTCGCAATTCACTGCGCTGGTTCTATGGTTCTATGGTTCTATGGTTCTATGGTTCTATGGTTCTATGGTTCTATGGTTCTATGGTTCTATGGTTCTATGGTTCTATG